>JACCDM011887206.1_pt1 | contig 12361 bp, 13 predicted proteins | sample 7445851 | NCBI WGS metagenome assembly JACCDM01 (sample SAMN15323438, study PRJNA562643) | freshwater metagenome | isolation source: river surface water | place: USA:Blue River Watershed | collected 2017-08-16
AAAAAATTGTTGAAATTCGCCCTTCATAACGTATGAATGTCAATAAAGTATTTTTAAAGAACGCTGGAATTTTCTTGTTATTCCTGTTAGGTTTTTGGGTAATTTCCATGTGGTATTTTAGTCCTGCTATGGATGGAAAAGTCCTCAAACAAGGTGATATGCAGCAAGTAAAATTGATGGTATCTGTAGCGGATACTATCAAGGCTAAAACCGGAACCATGCCAAATTGGAATGACAGGGTATTTTCAGGGATGCCAAGCAATTTGATTTCAGGAATTCCTCAGGGTAGTTTGCTTTTGAAATACCGTGTGTTAGAAGCATTTGGAATTGTAAAATCACCCTTTACCATTTTGTTTTTGAGCATGTTGAGCATGTTTGTATTGATGCAAGCAGTGCGCGTTGAAAAATGGTTGTCTGCTGCCGCTGCAGTAGGGTATGCCTTTATGACATTCAGCATTTCGAGTTATGAAGCCGGGCACGTTACAAAAGTTCTGGCAATGTCGGTGATGCCGGGTGTTGTTGCCGGACTCATCTTGCTTTCGAGGCGAAATTATTTGTGGGGTGGTATGACCTTAGGCTTATTCTTTGCCATGGTGGTGAACTACTTCCATTATCAAATTTTATATTATACGGCCATCATCATGGGCATTTACCTTGTGATTGAACTAATTTCAAGCATTCAAAAGAAAACTTTGGGCGATTATTTGAAAGTAGTGGGTATTACATTGGCTGTTTCTGTATTGGGAATTCTTAGTTGTATTGGTAAAATTCAAGATACCATGCAATATTCAAAGGCCACCATGCGTGGGGGTTCTGCTGTTGCAAGTGAAGTGCCAAAAAATGGACCGAAAGAGAATGTAAATGCCAAAGGTTTGGACATTGATTACGCCTTCAGCTGGAGCTACGGTATTGATGAATCTTTGACATTGTTGGTGCCTAGATACAAAGGCGGAAGCTCTGATGAGCCTGTTCCAGAAAATGAATTCGGACAAGAAAGGTTGCCAACTTATTTTGGTGATTTGCAATTTACCAGTGGTCCGGTTTACATGGGTGCTATCATGATGTTTTTCTTTGTTTTTTCTATCGTTTTTGCCTTCCAATGGAAAAAAGCGGATCCAACAAATGAAAATGCAGCGTTGACCTATAAGTTGATGTTATTCAGCTTAATAACCTTCATTGTTTCCTTGACAATGTCGTGGGGTAAAAATTTCTTCGTGAACGAATGGCTCTTTGAATATTTGCCATTTTACAACAAATTCAGAACACCAATGATGACATTGGTAATTGCGCAAGTGGTGGTACCATTCTTCGGCTTGTATGGATTATATCAGCTCATCACAGCAAATTTGCCTGCAGGGTTTGACAAAAAAGTAATCAAATCTGGTGCAATTGTAGCGGCATCCTTGTTGGGAGTAGTTATTTTAGGTACTTCCAATTCTGAAATGGTGGGATTGTCGGACAAAGAAATTTTAAAATCGTCTGGGCAAGGTGCTGTTGACGTAATCAAAGATTTGAGAGGCAAATTAGTATGGGGGGACATTTGGAGAACTTTAGGATTTGTTGCGTTGGCATTCGCCATGGTATATGGTGGGGTGAAAAAGCAATTGAAACCAGTGGTTATTTCAGGAATTTTATTGGTTGCAATAACCTTAGATATGGTAACTGTTTCTCAACGTTATTTGAATGAAAGTAACTGGCAAGAAAAAGAGGAGGAAGAAGCGATTATTCCTTCCAAATATGATGAAATGGTGATGAGTGATAACAAAGATGGTGCAAGGGTATTTGATTTAAGATACAATCCTTTCAACGATAACCACGCGGCTCCATTCCATAAAAATGTTGGTGGATATCACCCTGCGAAATTGAGTCGTTACCAAGACGTTATCTCATATTGCATTACGCCAAATGGTGGTCAGTTGAATGGTGATTTCATTACCCGCAACAACGCCTTAGATATGTTGAATTGTAAGTATGTACTTTCAAGAGATCAAAAAACTGGTTCAGAAGAGGTATTCCCTCGTTTAAATCCTTTGGGACATGCTTGGTTTGTAGATTCAATTAGAATTGCAGAGAAACCAAAAGACGCATTGAACATGATCAACACGGTGAATGTTCGTAAAAATGCTATTTTGGAGAAAACAGAAGAATCAAAAATTACCAATACTGTTTTCACTGCAGATTCAAGCAGTGTTGTGAAGCAAGTGAAATACAGCACTGACAGTATTCAATACAACACAAACAATAAAAACAATGGTTTTGTTGTATTTAGTGAGGTATATTACCAAGAGGCAAATGGTGGATGGAGAGTGTTTATTGATGGCAAAGAAGCCAAAGGAATCAGAACCAATTATATTCTTAGAGGGGTGGAAGTTCCAGCTGGACAACATCAAGTACTTTGGGTATATGTGCCATCAGACCGAAGCATGTATTTCAACATTGAATTGGCCTCTTCTGGTTTGATTTTACTTCTTTTCATCGGATTGATGGTGAAACAGTTATTGTCGAAACCTGAAGAAGAAGAATCTTTGAATGCATAAAATCATTTCGGTTATTACCATCAACTTTAATCATTTAGAGGGATTAAAGAACACATTTCGTTCAATTGTGGGTCAAACAGGCCGATCTCAATTAGAATGGATTGTCATTGATGGTAACAGCACCGATGGAAGTGCAACCTTTTTGAGGGATAACGCCTCTGAATTTGATCTTCTGGTAATAGAATCTGATAAAGGCATTTACGATGCCATGAACAAAGGTTTGAGGGCTGCAAAATCAGAGTATGTGTGGTTCATGAATTCTGGTGATACCATGCATTCTCAGCAATCAGCGGCTGCTGCCATTGAGTTGATTCAAGCGGGTAATCCAGACATTGTATACAGTGATACCATGTTTGTTACCCCAGAGATGCAAGAAATTGGCAAAATTAGCGATTTGAAGCCACAGCCTTTTCCTAAAGCTTTAACATTTAACAGTTTTAGGTTTGGAATGAACATTTGTCATCAGAGTTTTATTGTGCGAAAATCAATCACACAAGATTACGATCTTCAATACCGGCAAGCCGCTGATGTGGATTGGATCATTCAAATTCTAACCCAAAATCCAACTTCGGTGGTTTCAAATACCTTGTTGGCCAATTTTGAGGTGGGAGGTAGCAGTTACCAGCATACAAAAAAAGCTTGGAAGGAGCGTTTTGATGTTTTAACGAAACATTATGGACTTTTACCAAATCTTTTGGCACATGTATGGATTATTATTCGCAGGGTTTTGTTTAATTTGAAACTTAAATTTAAAAATCATTCATGAGCAATACGAGCAGGGTAGATAAATCTTTGTTTGAAGAAAGTCACTATTTGGGCAAACCTGCCGATAGCAATGATCTTTTGGTGAAAAGACGCATCCGAATTCTGGAAAAATTTGATGGATTCTTCAATCAAGATTCAACCTTGGTTGAAATTGGCTGCGGAAATGGAAACACCATTTTGCAAATTTCCCATCAATTCAAATATTCTTATGGCTTAGAATATGCAGCTGTTCATGAATCTGAATATACGCAATTAAAAGCAGAATTACAAGTTGAGAATTCTGAATTTCAAGTTTGGGATATCATGTCAAAAGGTTTTTCTCCCAAATGTAACCGATTGCTGAGCTTTGAGGTCATTGAGCATTTGCCGGATGAATCTGGTGTGAAAAACTACGCCAATTCAATAGAATCTGGAGCTTTGGCTGCCATCTCTGTACCAAATAAATGGTGGATTTTTGAAACCCATGGTGCCAATTTGCCTTTACTTCCTTGGAACAGGGTTCCTCTGTTTTCTTGGTTGCCCCGTTTTCTACATGAAAGATGGGCCTTGGCCAGAATTTATACCAAATCAAGAATCAAAACCCTGATGGAAGATGCTGGATTTGAAGTTTTAGATATGCACTACGTAATGGCACCAATGGACGTGGTGAAATGGCGTCCATTGCAACAATTTTTAAGAAACTATATTTTTAACTCAGATACTACCAAAATTCCATTCAAAGCCGTGAGCATCATGGTCTTTTGTAAAAAGAAATAATTTATGAAAAAGTATAATCTATTGTTCGTTTCTGCACTCGCTATTGGAACAGTGTGGGGACAAAAAAAACCAGCCGCGGACTGGTATTTCGAGAAGCCGTGTAAAAAGAACATGGGTATTTCTGTGAATGATGCCTATAATACCCCGGAAGGTAAACGTCCCTCAAAAACAATCGTAGTGGCGGTAATTGACGGAGGTACAGATGTAAACCACGAAGATTTAAAAGATGTTCTTTGGGTGAACACCAAAGAAATCGCTGGAAATGGTATCGATGATGACAAAAATGGATATATCGATGACATCAACGGTTGGAACTTCATTGGTGGAGCTGATGGTTCTATGGTGGGTGCCGACAACCTTGAAAAAGTAAGACTTTTCAAAAAACTTGACGACAAATACAAAAACGTAAAACCTGAAGATGTAAACGGCGACAATGCCGAATATAACCGCTACCAACAGTGGAAAATTGAAATTAACCAAGAACGCGAAGCTTATGGAAATGTTTTCAAACAATTGCAACCTGCTTATGAGGCTTTGGTGAAAATCAAAAAAGGAACTGGTAAAGATAATCCTTCAGCTGCCGACATAGAAGCCATGCAAACCAACGACATGATGTTGAAAATGATCAAAGGCAAAATTGTGGAAGTGATGGGTAAAAGCAAAATGTCCTTTGAAGCTTTATTCAACGAAATTTCTGATCAATACCAAGAAGTTGATGTAAGGGCGAATTTCCAAAACAATCCTGATTTTGATTCTCGTAAAATTGTTGGTGATAACTATGCTAATTCTAGCGAGAGATATTATGGTAACAACAATGTGGTTGGTCCTGATGCTTCTCACGGCACACACGTTGCAGGTATCATTGCTGCAAACAGAAACAACAACGTTGGTATGAAGGGTATTGCCGATAACGTAAAAATTATGGTAGTGAGGGTTGTTCCTAACGGTGATGAGCGCGACAAAGACGTTGCAAATGGTATTCGTTATGCGGTTGACAATGGCGCCAATATCATCAACATGAGTTTTGGTAAAGCGTATGCTTGGGACAAAAATATTGTAGATAGTGCAGTTGCTTATGCAGAATCAAAGAATGTATTGTTGGTTCACGCAGCAGGCAACGATGGCGAAAACAATGATGTTGACGGAAATTATCCAAATGATTCACTTTGGGGTGGTAAGAGATTTGCTACCAACTGGTTGGAAATTGGTGCAAGTCAGCCAAAAAGAAAGAAATTGGCTACTAGTTTTAGCAACTATGGTAAAAACAATGTAGACGTTTTCTCACCGGGACAAGACATTTACAGCTGTATTCCAGGCAACAAATATGCGTATTTTAACGGTACAAGTATGGCTGCGCCTGCGGCTTCTGGTGTTGCTGCTTTGGTATGGAGCCGATTCCCTAATTTGACAGCGGTTCAAATCAAACAAATTTTGATGGAGTCTTCTTTGAAGATCAACAAAAAGGTGATTCTTCCAGGAACCAAATCAAACAAAGTGAACTTTCAAGACATTTCAGTTAGCGGCGGTTTAATCAATGCAAAAAGCGCATTGGAAATGGCTGCTAAAATGAAATAAATTGTTGTAATTCTCTATAAAAACGGGCTGCTGGGAAACCCATTACGTTAAAGTAACATCCGTTGATGCCTTTAACGCCAAGATATCCCATCCAGTCTTGAATACCGTAGCTGCCAGCTTTATCAAAAGGCTGGCAGTTTTGTATATACAGCTTTATTTCTTCATCGGTGAGGGGGTAAAATTCAACTTCCGTTGCATCTGAAAATACGTGTTGTTTTTCGTCGTTTTTGATACAAACGCCGGTATATACCGTGTGTTTTTTGCCACTCAAAATACTGAGCATTTCAAAGGCATGTACCTCATTTTCAGGCTTGTTCAACACCAAGTTATCGATGCACACAATGGTATCTGCTGTCACCAAGATGTTATTTTCTATGGGTAATTGATAGTGTGCGGCTTTGTGCGATGCTAAATACTCGCATACTTTATTGTTTTTTAATTCTGAGGGATAATTTTCTTCGGCATCAATCGAAACCAATTCAAATTCAAATCCACTGTTTGTCAATATTTCTTGACGTCTTGGAGATTTTGAAGCCAATAGAATTTTTGGAAACTGCATCATTTAGCGCAAAGGTATTCTATTTTTGTAGCATTATGTTTCGGTTAGGATTTGGTAAAAAGGTATTGAGTTATTTTTGGCCAATCACCATAGATGTGGCAAAGGGAGAACTTGTTGATCAACTTGAGGTGATTGTTTACAATGGTAAATTGATGTTAGATACCAATGAGGTGAATTATTCATTCGGTAATTTGCATAAAGTGATGGAATTGGTGCTTTTACGATTATTTAAAAAGCCCTATTCATTTGAACAAACCCTCATTTTAGGGTATGGAGGAGGCAGTGCAGCCCAAATTATTCACGAGAAAATTGACCGCGAGGCGCAAATTATTGGCATCGAAAAAGATGCAAAAGTTATAGAATTTGCAAAGAAATATTTCTATACCTCAGAGGTGAAATTGCTCCACGAAGATGCATTTGATTACGTGAAAAAAGCCAAAAACAACGGATGGAAATACGATTTGGTGGTCATCGACTTGTTTAGGGATGCAATTGTCCCTCAATATGATACATCATTTTTTCAAGCAATTTATGAAATCTTAAACGAGCAAGGTGTGGCGGTATTGAACACCATGATGACCGAGAAAGAATTCTTGAAGTTGGGAGAAAAAATAGACGAGGCGGGCTTCAAAAAGGAGCCTTGGAATGAGGTGAAAGAAAACCGTGTTTGGGTGTTTAGACCTTACGAAAAGTTAGGCGCAACCACCAATTCTTTGGTTCCGTGACTGTAGTCGTAGAAACCTCTTCCGCTTTTCACGCCCAAATCACCAGAAGTTACCATGTTAATTAACAATGGAGAAGGAGCGTATTTAGGATTTCCAAATCCATCGTGCAACACATTTAATATGGCCAAACAAACGTCTAATCCGATAAAATCAGCCAATTGAAGAGGACCCATTGGATGTGCCATACCCAATTTCATGATTGTATCGATTTCAGAAACACCGGCAACCCCTTCATGCAGTGAGCAAATGGCTTCATTGATCATTGGCATCAACACACGGTTGGCAATGAATCCAGGGTAATCTTGTGTCAACGCAGGAACTTTACCTAAGTTTTTAGAAAGTTCGATGATGGTTGAAGTTACCGCTTTGTCGGTTTTAAACCCTTCAATCACTTCCACCAATTTCATTACTGGAACTGGGTTCATAAAATGCATGCCGATTACTTTGTCGGGGCGACCCGTTACAGATGCAATTTTGGTGATTGATATAGAAGAAGTGTTGCTTGCTAAAATGCAAGTTGCAGGAGTTAATGCGTCTAATTGTTTGAAAATGTTTAATTTAATGTCAACATTCTCAGTTGCGGCTTCAATTACAAGATCGGCGTTTGCAACACCTTCAGACAATTCTGTGAAACACTTGATGTTGTTCAAAGAGGCAGTTTTTTGCTCTTCGGTTAAAGAACCTTTGGCAATTTGACGGTCCATATTTTTCGTAATGGTTGCAATTGCTTTATCGAGCATAGCTTGCTGAACATCAATTAAATTTACGGCATACCCATTTTGAGCGAATACGTGAACAATGCCATTTCCCATTGTTCCACCACCAATAACTGCTATTTGTTTCATTGTTGCAAATTTAGAAAGAAATTGTTTGTTGACAAGCGTAAATAAATGAATTATCTTTGCATCCCCAATTTAGGGGAAATACGTTCGTATGAAATTATCTCAGTTTAAATTTGAGTTGCCTGAAGAGCTTATCGCACAGGAACCTTTAAAAACCCGCCACGATAGTCGTTTGTTGGTTGTTCACAGCAAAGAAAGAAGAATAGAACACAGAAAATTCCATGATATTTTGGATATTTTTGATGAGGGGGACGTTTTCGTGGTGAACAACACCAAGGTTTTTACAGCAAGGATGTATGGTCAAAAAGAGAAAACTGGCGCCCAAATTGAAGTGTTCTTACTTCGTGAATTGAACCATGAATTGAGATTGTGGGATGTTTTGGTTGATCCAGCCCGTAAAATTCGTGTAGGTAACAAATTATATTTCGGTGACGACGATTTGGTTGCTGAGGTTGTTGACAACACCACCAGCCGCGGTAGAACCATCCGTTTCCTGTTTGATGGCGATGATGAAGCCTTCGATAAAGTAATCAAGAAATTGGGAGAAACCCCAATTCCAAAGTATATCACGCGTTCTGTGAAAGAAGAAGACGAACAATGGTATCAATCATTGTTTGCAAAGCATGTGGGTGCTGTTGCAGCTCCAGCAGCTCAATTGCATTTAACAAGAGAATTGTTGATGCGTTTGGATATCAAAGGGGTGAATTTTGCAGAAATTACCTTGCATTTGGGCTTGGGTGCGTTTAGAGAAGTGGAAGTGGAAGATTTGACCAAGCACAAAATGGATAGTGAGTACTATAAAATCTCTCAAGAGACTTGCGACACAGTGAATCAAGCCATCACCAACAAAAACAGGGTTGTGGCTGTTGGGGGAAGTGTGATGCGTGCCATGGAAACCAGTGTGAGTTCTATGAGAACGTTGAACCCTAGTGAAGGCTGGACCGATAAATTCTTGTTCCCGCCTCACGATTTTAACATTGCAAATGCTTTTATCACCAACTTGCATCAGCCTGAGTCGCCATTGTATATGATGGCTTGTGCTTACACCGACCATGAGTTCATGGCAGAGGTTTACCAAGAAGCCATCAAAGAAAAATACCGTTTCTTGTGCTATGGTGATGCCATGTTGATTTTGTAAGAGAATTCTTAGTAGAAATTAACTAAAATATTAGTAGAAATTAATCTTTTTTTTATAAAAGAAAAGGAGGCCTTGGCCTCCTTTTTTCATATCTAAATCACTTTCATTAGAAAGCATTTAGTGACACACCTATGGACATACCATAGCGATTGAGGTTGTTGTAGCTTGTATTTAAACTTTTGGGTGATTGCACATTGTATACCTCTATGAAAAGATGGTGTTTTGTTTTGGGTAACAAGTAGGCAAGTCCTAGGTTTGCTGTTACCAAAGCTTCTTTGGACTCAACGGCGTAACCAATTTTTGATCCTCCGAATATGGTAAAATTGTTGATTTTTTTAGAGAGATAAATGGGTACTGTTAACACCTTTTCAGTAATCAGAATTTCGGTATTATCAGATTCATTTTCGTGAAACAAGTTTGGCACACGAACCAGGCCAACATTAAAACCTACGGCCATTTGATAGGGTTTGGTTTCATCTAATAGTCTGAATTTGCTTCCAAGTTCAACGTAAGAGGAGAGGTTTGATTTTGTTTGTAATTCAACGCCATCGGCAATTCCATATCTTACACCGAAATTTGGGAGATCATACACATTTGTCTCAGGATCTTTGCGGCTAGTTTCAAAAGACGCCGTTATGGCGGACTGCTTGGGGTTTAGGGTATTGGCAGATTGAACCAATGAATTAGAATAACATCCCACAAAAATGTTAGAAACAGCAACTGTGTAAACAAGATAAAATATTTTTTTCATACGCTTAAAATTTACACAAAGTTGTGCGTTGCGTATGGGAATGTCTTTGCGGAAACTGCAACTCAGAATACTATGATTTGCAAATTTCGCGGAGAGTAGATTTAGATTTTTTTCATCAGATATTCGATGAGTTTATTTTGTTTTTCAACGAGTTCGTTGAGGGATTTTATTTGTTCGGCGAAGAATTGTCGTTCTTCATTGCTGAGTGCATAATTGTTTACGGTGCCGTTTGGGGCGGAGTTCGACATGGTATTGATATTGAAGATGATATTTTCATCGAACTGCATCACATCGAGGGCGTTAACACCCAGTATTTCGGCAATTTCTTCAAGTCGTTTAATATTGAGGGATGTTTCACCGCGTTCAATTTTGCCGTATCCGTTGGTGGTAATACCGAGTTGTTTTGCAATGGATTCCTGTTTAATACCTTTAATTTCTCTAATCTTTCTAAGATTATCTCCAATTTTCTGGTATTTGTGGGCCGCGTCCATGGTATTGCTCTTTAAAGTGTAAATATACAAACTAATAGGAATAATTTCCAAACTGTGGATTTTTTATTATTAGGTAGTTTTGAACAATGAGAAAATTATTTTTAATAGCAATATTGATTTTTTGTATTAGTTCTTGCACCTCAGAATCTAAACAAGATTGTGAGGTCAATAAATATGGTACGATTGAAATAACAAATACCTCCACAAATCCTTATAATATTTACATTAACAATGCATTTGTTGTGAAATTATTCGGCAATCAAAAATCAGGTAAAATAAAGGTTAGTGAAGGAAATAGCGTAAAGTTTTTTGCTGAGCAATCTAGTGGATACATCTTATATCCTACCACAAAAACTACTCAATTTAATATTGTACGTTGTTCAAATTACACCTGGCAAATACCATAAATATTTAAGAAATGAAAAAAATCATATATTTTACAACCTTGTGCTTATTGAGTTTAAATATAAATGCACAAGACAGCGCTTCATCAAAATCACTAAAATGGCTGAGAAGTTTTAAAAAAGGAAATACAACATTTTCTTTTGGAATTGGAAATTTACAACCGGAAGCGGTTGCGTTGAGTAATTATCATAATTATGAAGGATTGCAAGGGGATTATAAAGGTGAGAATAGTGGACTTATTAGTGTTGGTTTAGATTATCATAAAAGGGATAATTACATGATGGGATTGTATTACAGTTACTTTTCAGCTAAAAGTGGCACATGGGTAGATGAGAACAATTTTCAGTTGAATTATTTTAAAATGGCAGTACATCAATTAACGGCAAAGTACTCTTATGGTTGGTACAATAATTATGATTTCGGTGGAGTTCTCTACAGTGGTTTTAGTATATCAATACGTGCAATTAGTAAAGAAACAGTTTATCCTGATGCAATTTTAGTTTCTAATCCTGCAAAATTCCCGTATGATTTTGGTGTTACATCCGGACATATAACCTTGTTAGGATTTAAAGGTAGATTTACAAAAAAAGGTAAATTAGGTACATATATTGAACTTGGTTTCGGTAACATGGGAATATTGAATTATGGGTTGAATTATACCTTATAAATTGTGTAAGGTGAAAAATTGTGTGAGCCATAATTTGACACTCATTTGTTATAAAGGAAGTAATGCAAATTGCATTTAGTGTTTATCAGCATTCGCTAAGTTTATTGAAATATAGAATAAATTGTCTTTTTTTAACAAATTTATTTTTATTATTTTCCGCAACTATTTACATATATGAAAAAATTATTATTTAGTATTTGCACCATTGTGGCAATGAATGCCGCATCTGCACAAGATTTCAAACACAGCATTTCATTGTCTTTGGGTACTGCTACTCCAAAAGGTGATTTTGGATCATTAGACATTAACAACGACAAGGCTGGTGGCGCTGCAACTGGTATTTGTATTGATTTAGAATACAAAGGCTTCTTATTTCATGACAAAATTGGAGTGTTAGGTTTAATTAAAAATCAATTCAATGGAATTGATGCCGATTACTTGGCTTTGCAAACGCCATCAGGATTTGAAGTTACTTACGACAAATGGGCGTTGAATGGCTATATGATTGGTTCATTTTATGATGTGCAATTGGGAGAAAAAGGATTTTTCCATCCAAAATTGGCTGTTGGTATGTTAAATGCAACCACACCTGATTTGAAATATTCTTTCCAAGGTGAAAATGTGATGTTCGTTAAAGCCGTTGAATCTACTACTTTAAGTACATTGTTCGGTGCAGATTTTGGTTTGAATTTGGGTAACTTTAAATTGCAAGCTCAATATGACTATTTGATTGCTAATCCTACTTTTAATCAAAAAATTGAAGATGCAACGGGTACTGTTTTAGGAACTAATGAATACACCCAAAGTATGCAGACATACAACGTAAAGTTGTCTGTTGGTTATAACTTTGGTTCAAAATAAAAATTAGTTTCTAAAGTTGGATTTCAACCTGAACAAGGCAAAGGAAATATTGAAATCTTGAATTGCGGACTCAATTATACCTTATGAAATTTAACATAAAATAGAGGAAATAAAAAAAGAGGTTGCTTGCACCCTCTTTTTTTATGATTTTCAAACATCAAACAGGATCAAATCTAATTCTTTGACTTTTAAAAATCCTCTGTCTGCAGTAATCAAAGGTTTTTATTGAAAATGCATGTAGCGGCAATAATAGAATCCGGTATTTTACATTCAAACCCCATTATTTCTT
>JACCDM010103939.1_pt1 | contig 12351 bp, 10 predicted proteins | sample 7445851 | NCBI WGS metagenome assembly JACCDM01 (sample SAMN15323438, study PRJNA562643) | freshwater metagenome | isolation source: river surface water | place: USA:Blue River Watershed | collected 2017-08-16
CATTGTTCTTGTCCCGCTCGGCCAGCTGCTGGGCCACGTTGACCTTCTGGAAGGCGTCGGCAACCTTTTCCGGCGGGTCGGCCTTCTTGATATCGACGCCAATCACGTTGACCCCGGCCCGATAGGCATCAAGGATCTGCTGCATCCGGCGGCGGGTGTTCGCTTCAAGCTGGCCGCGCCCGGTGCCATCCCACACCGCCTTCAGCGGCACTTCGGCCACCGACAGGCGCATCGCGGCTTCGGCCACGTCGCGCACAGTGCTTTGCGGATCGGTTGAGGCGAAGGTGAACTGTTCCAGGTTCTTGATGTTCCAGCGCACCTGATAGGACAGGTCGATCAGGTTCTGGTCGCTGGTCAGCACCAGGTTTTCACCCTCGCCCTCGGGAATCACGTCGTTGGTGACCGAGGTGACATCGCGGGTTTCAACCTTCTGGAACGGCCAGGGGGCGGTGAAGTTCACGCCCGAGCCGATCGTGTGACTGTACTTGCCAAAGGTGGTGACGATGCCCTGCTCCTTGGGGCTGAGCTGGTGGGTTGAGCTGCTGAGCAGCCACAAGGCTGCCACGCCGCCCAGGATGATCGGCCACCAGCTCTTGCCATCGGCCCGCGGGGGCAGCGAGGGGAAGCCGCCCCGACCGCCGCCGCCGCCGCCGGGGCCCTTACGCCGGGCGCGGAAGATGTCCTCAATATTGGGCGACCGGCGCTCACCGGAATAGTCGTCCGGCTTAAGCCACGGGTTGCGCGGCCCGGATTGCTGGGGTGGGTCGCCAGCCGGCGCGCCATCACCTGATGGGGGCGCAGGCGGTTCGCCCCCGCCGCTCCCGCCAGCATCGTTACCATTGCCCCAAGGGCTCTTTCGCCCGGCCATGGCCAGCCACTGACCCGGCCTGAAACTGCCATTTGCACTCATGCACTTCGTTATAGGTAGTGCTGGACCAAAAAACAGGGTCTCGCTGCGCTTTTTCCTTGCTAGGGGACAGGCCACAGCAAACGGAGCCCTCCATTGAGCGATACTGATGCCCTGAAGTCCCTTTTGCCCCCGCTGGCCCAGGCCCGGTTGCAGTCGATGCGGCTGGTCGATGGGGCGGTCACAGTGATCCTTGACGCCAGCGGGTTCGACGGGATTGAACGCGACCGGCTGGAAGCGGCGGTGAAGGAAGCGCTGGCCGCTGCGCCGGGCGTTAGCGAAGTCCGCGTGGCGATGATGGCAGACAAGCCCAAGCGGCGGATCATCGCCGTCGGTTCCGGCAAGGGCGGGGTCGGCAAGTCGACCGTTTCGGCCAATCTGGCCGTGGCGCTGGCGCGACTTGGCCGCAAGGTCGGGCTGGTCGATGCCGATATCTATGGCCCATCGCAGCCGCGCCTGTTGGGGACCGAGGGCAAGCGCCCCGATGCCCGCGAGAAACAGCTGCTGCCGGTGCCCAGCGAATTTGGCATTGGCGTGCTTTCGATGGGCAACCTGATCGAGCCGGGCAAGGCGATTGCCTGGCGTGGGCCGATGGCCGGCAATGCCTTGGGCCAGCTGGTCGATGCCGATTGGGGCGCAACCGAAATCCTGGTGGTTGACCTGCCACCCGGCACGGGTGACGTCCAGCTGACCATGCTCCAGCGGCACAAGCCCGTCGGGGCGGTGATCGTCTCGACCCCGCAGGATCTGGCCCTGATCGACGCGACCCGAGCGATGCAGCTGTTCGACGTGGGCCAAGTGCCGGTGATCGGACTGGTTGAGAACATGGCCGGTTATGTCTGCCCCCATTGCGGCGAGGCATCCGATCCCTTTGGCAAGGGCGGGGCCGAGGCCGAAGCTGCGCGGCTGGGCCATGCTTTTCTGGGGCGCATTCCGCTTGACCTGTCGATCCGCCAGGCCAGTGATGCCGGCGTTCCGCCCGCAGCCGGGGATGGTCCGCAGGCCGAAGCCTTCCTGGCCCTGGCGCGGCGCGTGGCGACCTGGTTGGACAACACCTGATGCACCTTTCGCGGCGCGGCCTCTTGATTGGAGCCGGGGCGGCCGGGGGCCTGCTGGTCGCCTGGGCGCTGACCCCGCGCCGCTTCGATCCGCCGCTTGCCGCGAATGAAGGCGAACACGTTTTCAACGCCTGGCTGAAGATCGGGCGCGATGGGGTTGTGACCGTCGCCGTGCCTGATCTTGAGATGGGGCAGGGAATCACCACGCTCTTGCCGCAGATCGTGGCGACCGAGCTGGGGGCGGATTGGCGGCAGGTTGCCGTTGAGCCCGCGCCGGTCAGCGGGGCCTATGGCAATGCGCCACTGGCGGCGGAATGGCGCAGCCTGTGGATGCCACTGCTGCCCGAACTGGCCGAAGGCGAGGACAGCGTCCTTGCCAAGCGGTTTGGCGAGCGCGAGGCTTTTGTAGTCACGGCTGACGGCACCAGCCTTGCCGCGCATGAGGCCGCAGCACGGACGGCGGCGGCCGCTGCGCGGGCCATGCTGGCAATGGCCGCGGCGAAGCGGTGGGATGTGGCCTGGGAAGAATGTGAGGCCACGGCCGGGTTCATCACCCATGGTCAGCAGCGGGTCCGCTTTGCCGACCTGGTAGATGAGGCGATTGCCTTTGATCCGCCCAACCCGCCGGTCCTGCGACCTGCCCCCGCAGCCGAGCGGGCGGTTGACCATCCGGAAGGCACAAGGCCAGCCTTTCCGCGGCTGGACCTGCCCGCCAAGGTCGATGGCAGCTATACCTTTGCGGGCGATGTCCGCCTGCCCGACATGGTCTTTGCGGCGATCCGCCATGCGCCCCAGGGTGATGCGAAACTCGGTTCCTATGCTGCAAAAAATGCTGCACCCGTAAAGGGCATGCTCCGCTTCGTCGAAGGGCCGGATTGGTTGGCCGCCGTGGCGCGCGATTGGTGGTCGGCGGAGCGGGTTTTGACCTTGATCGCGCCGAATTTTGCCGCGCAGCAAAAACCGGAGAGCGCGGTGATCGAGCGGCTGCTGGCCGAGGCCCTGCACAGCGGTGATGGGAGCATGATCGCCGAAGCTGGCGATGCCGATGTGTTGCACGCTCCATTCGATCTTGCCCGGCTCTATCGCATTGCCCCCGCGCTTCATGCCCCGCTCGAAACGGCCAGCGCCACGGCCCGCGTCAGCGATGACCGGGTCGAGCTGTGGGTCGCCAGCCAGGCCCCGCAGGCGACGCGCAAGGCCGTGGCGGAGGCACTCGATCGCCCGCTGGAGACTGTGCTGCTCTATCCCGTCGGCGCAGGCGGCAGCTTCGATGCGCGGCTTGATACGCCCCACGCGGTCGAGGCCGCGCTGATCGCCCGCGAAGTCGGCAAGCCGGTGCAGCTGACCTGGTCGCGCTGGCAGGAAGCCGTGCGCGATCTGCCGCGCGCCCCGGCCCAGGCTGTTCTTGCCGCCAAGACCGCGCCCGATGGTTCGCTTGCCGCGCTCAAGGTGCGGGTCGCGATGCCCGCCACCACAGCCGAATTCGGTGCCCGCCTGTTCAAGGGCGCCGATCCGCTGTCAGCCCGCGCCGCGCAGGGCCGCGCCGATCCGCTGGCGCTGGCGGGCTGCGTTCCGTCCTATACGATCCCGCACCTGCTGGTGGAGCACGTGCCCGTGGCGATCCCGCTGTCGACCGGGCGACTGCGCGGCAACGCGGCGGCGCTGGGGTGCTTCCTGATCGAGACCTTTGTCGATGAACTGGCGGCACGCTCCGGGCGTGAGGGGCTGTCCTATCGCATGGCCATGCTGGGGCAGGACATCCGCCTGGCCAATTGCCTGCAACGCGCGGCAACCCTTGCCGAATGGAGCGGCGGCCGCGGCGGCGCGGGGCAGGGGCTGGCTTGCCACCGGATGACGCTGAACGACCGAGAGGGAAGGATCGCGCTGGTTGCCTCTGCTCGCAAGGATGAACGCGGCATTCGCGTCGACAGGCTGACCGCCGTGCTTGATATCGGCCGGGTGGTGAACCTGGATCTTGCCCGCCAGCAGGTGGAGGGTGGGCTGCTGTTCGGTCTGGGCCTCGCCCGCGGGCAGACCACGGCCTATGCCGATGGCCTGCCGCTGTCGGGCCGGCTCAGCCAGCTGGGCCTGCCGCTGCTGGCCGATTGCCCGGAAATCGAGATTGAATTCATCGAAGGCGATGCCGCGCCGTTCGATCCGGGCGAACTGGGCGTGGCCGTGGCCGCTCCGGCGATCGCCAATGCGCTGTTCTCCGCGGGCTCGACCCGCATGCACACCCTACCGCTTACCGAGGAACTTGGATGACCCTGCCTGCCGGCCACCCGCCCGTCGCCGCCCCACGCGTTGGCGTGCTGCTTGTCAATCTTGGCACCCCCGATGCGCCAACACCCAAGGCGGTGCGGCGCTATCTGAAGGAATTCCTGTCCGACCCGCGCGTGGTGGAGATTCCGAAGCCGATCTGGTGGCTGATCCTCAACGGGATCATCCTCAATGTCCGGCCCAAGAAATCGGCCCATGCCTATGCCCAGGTCTGGGGGCCGGACGGATCACCGCTCGCCACGATTACCAAGGCCCAGAGCGAGGCGCTGCAAGGGCAATTGGGCGATGGGATCATGGTCCGCTGGGCCATGCGCTATGGCAATCCGGCGATGGGCACGGTGCTGGCCGAAATGAAGGCGGCCGGTTGCGAGCGGATCCTGATCGCGCCGCTCTATCCGCAGTATTCCGGCGCGACGACCGCGACGGTGATCGATGAACTGGGCCGGCAACTGGCGGCGATGCGCTGGCAGCCCAGCACCCGCACCCTGCCGCCATACTACGACGACTCCCTGCACATCGCCGCTTTGCGTGATGATCTGGCCCGCCAATTGCACGCGCTGGCCTTCGTGCCCGACGTGCTCCTGCTGTCGTTCCATGGCATGCCGGACCGCACGCTGCACCTGGGCGATCCCTATCACTGCCAGTGCCGCAAGACGGCCCGGCTGGTCAGCGAGGCACTGCGGGCAGAGTTCCCGGACCTGCGAATCGAGGCGAGCTTCCAGTCTCGCTTTGGCCGCGCTAAGTGGCTGGAGCCCTATACCGAGGACACCCTGATCGCCTTGGCCAAGGAAGGGGTCAAGCGGCTCGCCATCGCTGCGCCGGGCTTCTCGGCCGATTGCCTGGAAACCCGGGAAGAGCTGGCAATCCGCGGGCGCGAAGTGTTCGAGGAAGCGGGGGGGCTTGAATTTGCCGCGCTCGATTGCCTTCATGTATCACAAGCGGGGATGGCCATGCTCGAGGCGCTGGTGCGGCGCGAGCTTGGGGGATGGATTTAATCGTTCGATTAAGTTACATTAGTGTCAGTAACGGCAAAAGGATCCCCCCATGGCCACGCTTGCCCCTGAAGCCCCAAAGTTCACCCATTGGAGCCAGACCCAGCCCAAGGATGCGCTCGCCCATATTCCGGGCGAGGATGGCTGGCCGATCCTCGGCAACACGCTGGAACTGCTCGCGGACCCGACTGCCTTCGGCAACCGCATGCGCGCCAAATATGGCGATATCTATCGCAACAACAGCTTTGGCCGGCGCGGCGTGATCATGTTCGGGGCCGATGCCAACGAACTGGTGCTGTTTGACCGCGAAAAGATCTTCTCGTCCGAACAGGGCTGGGGCCCGGTGCTTGACCTGCTGTTCCCGCGCGGGCTGATGCTGCTCGATTTCGATCACCATCGTGCCGATCGCCGCGCGCTGTCGATCGCTTTCAAGCCGGGGCCGATGCGCCACTATGCGGGCGCACTCAACCGCGGCATTTCTGACCGGGCCGAGGAATGGCGCGGTCAGGACATCCTGTTCTATCCGGCGATCAAGCAGCTGACGCTGGACTTGGCGGCAGACAGCTTCCTGGGCGTCCCGCTGGGGCCAGAGGCCGATGCGATCAACAAGGCCTTTGTCGATATGGTCCAGGCCTCGATCGGCGTGGTCCGCAAGCCGCTGCCCTTCACCGCGATGGGTCGCGGGGTGGCGGGGCGCAAGTTCCTGCTCGATTACTTCACCCGCGAAACGCTGAAGCGGCGCGAGGCTGGTGGTGGGCAGGACATGTTCAGCCAGTTCGCCACGGCCACGCGTGAGGATGGCACGCTGCTGCCGGTCGACGAAGTGGTCGATCACATGATCTTCCTGATGATGGCCGCGCATGACACGATCACCAGTTCGGCCACCTCACTGGTCTGGCTGCTGGCCAAGAACCCCGAATGGCAGGACAAGTTGCGCGCTGAAATCCTGGCCGTGACGGGTGGTGAAGGGCGGCCGCTGTCCTATGACGATCTGTGCAAGCTGGACCTGACCGAGATGGCCTTCAAGGAGGCCCTGCGGCTGATCCCGCCGGTCCCCTCGCTGCCGCGACGTGCGTTGAAGGACTTCACCTTCAAGGGTGTGCGCGTGCCGGCTGGCACCCCGGTCGGCATCAGCCCGGCAGCGGTCCACATGGAAGAGGAGCACTGGCCCGAACCGCACAAGTTCGATCCCCTGCGCTTCACGCCCGAACAGGTCGCCAAGCGGCACAAATATGCCTGGGTGCCGTTCGGCGGCGGGGCGCACATGTGCCTGGGGCTGCACTTCGCCTATATGCAGGTGAAGGTGCTGATGGCCCACCTGCTGAGCCGCTACCAGATCGAGATCGCTCCGGGCTACGCGCCCGAATGGCAGCCCTGGCCAATTCCCAAGCCGAAGGATGGGCTGCGGGTTACATTCAAGCCGCTCTAGTCGACTTTCGGCAGGTACTTGACCGGATCGAGCGCGACGCGGTTGCGGCGCACTTCGAAATGGAGCTGGGGCTCGCTGGCAAGGCCGGTCTGGCCGACCAGCCCGACACGTTCGCTTGCCTTGACCTTGTCTCCGTCGCGTACGGTGATCTTGTCGAGGAAGGAATAGGTCGTGGTCCAGCGGCCACCGTGGTGAATGATCACGGTCAGCCCGTATTCCTTTGGCCCCTGCCCGGCGAAGATCACCGTTCCGGCAGCCGCAGCGCGGGCTGCGGTGCCCCTATCGGCCTTGATGTCGATGCCATCGTGAAAGGGCTTGTCCCCCCCGCGGATCGCGAAGGCGCGGGCAATGTCTCCCTTCACTGGCCAGGCAAATTTGGCTGGCGGCTGGCTCGTGGTCTCAGGCGCGCCGGGGGCGGGACCGGGATCGGGGGCCTGTTTGGGACTGGCAGCTGCAATCGGCTTGGTGCCTACCGGGGCAGGTGTACTTGCCGCTACCGGCGCGGCGGCGGGCGCGGAAGGCGGTGCTTTGGCCAGGGTCGGGATCACCAGCTTTTGCCCGAGCGCCAGCGGCTTCTTTGGATCAAGCCCATTGGCCGCGGCGATGGCTGACCAGGTCACGCCATAGTCAAGCGCGATGCCCAGCGTGGTATCCCCGTCCTTGACCGTATGGGTGCGGCGGCGCGGGATCACCAGCTTTTGCCCGGCCCGAACCAGATAGGGTTCCTTTAGGCCGTTTGCCTCGATGATCAGCACGCGCGGGACCGCGGCGCGGTTCGCGATGCCGCCCAGCGTCTCGCCGGGTTTCACGACATGTTCGGTTGCCGTCTTGGGATCAGCCTGTGCCAAGAGCGGGGCGGCGGCCAGCCCGGTAAGGGCCAGCGCAATCCCGGCCCGCCGCATCAGGTGAAGCGTCCCGCCAATTCGGAAAGCGAACCCTCGTGGGTCAAATCGAGCTGCAAAGGTGTTACCGCCACAAAGCCATCCTGGATTGCCTCAAGATCGGTCGCATGACCGGGGGTATGCTCTATACCATTAAGACCAAACCAGAAATAGCGATATCCGCGCGGATCGATTCCTTCCACAACCGTGCCGCGCGAATAGTCATGGAAGCCCTGGCGGACCACCCGGATGCCCTTGACCTGATCGGCGGGAATCGCGGGGAAGTTGATGTTGACCAGCGTGCGCGGGGCGAAGGGCGCGTCGAGCAGTGGGGCGATGACTTTCGCGCCCCAGGCTTCGGCCGCGCCAAAGGGTACGGCATCGCCCATGCCCTCGCTGGCATAGACCTGGCTGAGCGCGATCGAGCGGATTCCGGCCAGGGCGCCTTCGATCGCGGCGGAGACGGTGCCTGAATAGGTCACATCGTCGCCCAGGTTGGCACCGCGGTTGACGCCCGAAAGGATCAGGTCGGGGGCCGCGGGCATCACCTCGCGCAGGGCCATCATCACCGCATCGGTCGGCGTCCCCGCCACCGAAAAGCGCCGCGCATCATGCTGGCGCAGCCGGACCGGACGCGACAGGGTGAGCGAGTGGCCGGCCCCTGACTGTTCCTCCGCCGGGGCGACGATCCACACATCATCCGAAAACTGCCGCGCGATCGCTTCCAGCACGGTCAAGCCCGGGGCGAAGATCCCGTCGTCATTGGTCAGGAGGATGCGCATGGCGACCTTTCGGGTCAGAGGGGAACGAGCCGGTCGATCCCGCCCATGTAGGGCCGCAGCGCCGCCGGGATTTCAACCGAACCGTCTTCCTGCTGGTAATTCTCCAGCACGGCCACCAGCGTGCGGCCAACCGCCAGGCCGGAGCCGTTAAGCGTGTGGACGAATTCCGGCTTGGCCTTTTCCTCCGCACGGAAGCGGGCGTTCATCCGCCGCGCCTGGAAATCGCCGCAGTTGGAGCAGGAGCTGATTTCGCGATAGGCATCCTGGCCGGGCAGCCAGACCTCAAGGTCATAGGTCTTCTTCGCGGTAAAGCCCATGTCGCCGGCGCAGAGCAGGACCTTGCGATAGGGCAGTTCCAGCGCCTGGAGGATCGATTCGGCGGCCGCCGTCATCCGCTCATGCTCAGCCTCGGACTGGTCGGGCGTGCAGATCGTCACCAGCTCGACCTTCTCGAACTGGTGCTGGCGGATATAGCCGCGGGTATCCTTGCCCGCCGCCCCAGCTTCGCTGCGGAAGCAGGGGGTCAGCGCGGTCAGCCGCAGCGGCAGGGCGGCGCCATCGAGGATCTGCTCACGCACCGAATTGGTCAGCGAGACTTCGGCCGTCGGGATCAGCCAGCGGCCATCGGTGGTCTGGAAATTGTCTTCGGCAAACTTGGGCAGCTGGCCGGTACCGAACAGCGATTCCTCGCGGACCAGCAGCGGTGTGGCGCATTCGACATGGCCATTCACCAGCGTCTGCTGGTCCAGCATGAACTGGCCCAGCGCGCGCTGCAGCCGCGCCATCTGGCCGCGCAGAAAGGTAAAGCGCGCCCCCGAAATCGCCGCACCGGTCTCGAAATCAAGACCCAGCGCCGGGCCCAGGTCGGCATGCTCCTTGGGCGTGAAGGCAAACTGGCGCGGCGCACCCCAGCGGCTGACTTCGACGTTGGCGCCCTCGTCCTCGCCATCCGGCACGGCCGGATCGGGCAGGTTGGGGTAGGCGGCAAGCGCGTCCTGCAGGCTCGCCGAAAGCTCGCGGTCTTCCTGCTCCAGCTTGGGCAGGGTGACCTTGATCTCGGCCACTTCGGCCTTGAGGCGCTCGGCTTCGGCCGCGTCACCGCGTCCCATTGCCGCGCCGATGGCTTTAGATGCTTCGTTGCGCCGGTTCTGCGCCTCTTGCATGGCTGTTGCTACCGCGCGGCGCGCCGAATCGAGCGCCAGGATCGACGCCGACAGCGGTTCAACCCCCCGGCGGGCAAGGGCGGCGTCAAAGGCGGCGGGATCGTCGCGGATCAAACGGATATCATGCATAGCGGTGGCGCTATGCCCGCCAAATGCAATGGTATCAAGGGAGAGGGAAGTGGTGGGCGCGACAGGGATTGAACCTGTGACCCCACCCGTGTGAAGGGTGTGCTCTACCGCTGAGCTACGCGCCCACTTCCGGCCTCAGGCCGCAAGGGCCGTTCAGCGAGCCGCGCCCTTAAAGGGGCCTGCGCGAATTGACAAGCGGGGAAAGCCGGATAGAGGCGCGAGGCATGAGCGAAGAAACCCCTGCCCAGCCCGCCACCGGTTCCGATGTGCCGCCCGATCGCCTCGCGATCAGCCCGCGCAGCCCCTTTTTCAACCAGGACGTGCTGATGCGCGGTGTCGGCATCCGCTTCAAGGGCGTGGTCCGCACCAATGTCGAGGAATACTCGATTTCCGAGGGTTGGGTGCGGGTTCAGGCCGGCAAGACCATGGATCGCCACGGTCAGCCGCTGACGATCAAGCTTAACGGTCCAGTTGAAGCCTGGTTCGAAGACCTGGGCGACAATCCGCCCGTCGCCAAGGCTTAAAGCGCCAGTTCCCGCTTGATGATTGCCGCGATGGGATCACCGTCGCGGCTGGAGAGCTCGCCCTTGGCCTGCTTGGCTGGCTTGGCTGCGGCCTTCGCCACGCTGTTTTCGCGCAGCTGCAGAGCCGCATATTTCGGCTTGGTCGGGTAGATAAACCCGGCAAGCGGCCAATGCGTGCTGCCAAGGGCCTGACTGGGGCCGTACCAGACGCGCACCGCGCTCCAATCATTTTCGGGCGAGACGTCAACCGCCTGGACATCGTCCTCGATCTGGCCGCGGCGGCCGTTGATCGGGCTCCAGTTGGCATGGCGGATCAGTACGGTGCGCGAATCGATTACCTTGCTGACCGCGGCCACATGGCCAAGGCGCGAATTGCCGTTGGGCAGGAAGGCCATCACCGCGCCAACCTTGGGCTTGGTGCCGCGGGCATAGCGACCTTCGGCCTGGTCCCACCAGGTGTGGGCGTCGCCATAAATCCGGATACCGGAAACCTGCCGGGCATAGGGCACGCATTGCAAATAGGGCGGAAGATCATCGATCGAGGCGCCGCCCGCATCGCTATCGTTAATATCGATGGCCCGGGCATGGGCCGGGCTGGTGGCCAGGACCACAAGGAAAAGCGCCGGAAGAAGGGAACGCAACCAGTTCATGCGGCGCGTTTTGACCAATGGCGGTTAACGCGCGGCTCTGTGGAAGGGTTAAAAGCATAGTAAGTAACCACAGTGCGGCTTGCAAAATGGCCGCGGAAGGGTCAGGGCTGACGCGGTGAAACTCCCCCAGGTCATTATCATTGGGCGCCCCAACGTGGGCAAGTCCACGCTGTGGAACCGGCTGGTCGGTAAGAAGCTGGCGCTGGTCGATGATCAGCCCGGGGTAACGCGCGACCGCCGCTTTGGTGAAGCGCACTTGCTGGGCCTTGATTTCACCATCGTCGATACTGCCGGTTGGGAGGATGAGGACGAGGCCAGCCTGCCGGGCCGGATGCGCCAGCAGACCGAGGCGGCGCTGGTCGGGGCCGATGTCGCACTGTTCGTAATTGATGCGCGTGCGGGCCTGACCCCGCTCGACGAGGAAATCGCCCGCCACCTGCGCCAGTGCGATGTGCCGGTGGTGCTGGTGGCCAACAAGGCCGAAGGCAAGGCTGGTGATCACGGCCTTTACGAAGCATTCTCCCTGGGCCTTGGCGATCCCGTTCCGCTGTCGGCCGAACATGGCCAGGGCATGGCTGACCTGTTCGAAGCACTGCTGCCGCATCTTAACGAGCGCCAGTTGGAAATGGATGCCGAGGCAGCCATCGCGGCGGACCTTGAGGATGAAGAAGAGTACGATCCCAGGGCCGTGCTCAAGCTGGCGATTGTCGGCCGACCGAACGCCGGCAAATCAACCCTGATCAACCGCTTCCTCAAGGAAGACCGGCTGCTGACCGGGCCAGAGGCGGGGATCACGCGCGATTCCATCGCGATCGACTGGAACTGGCATGATCCCGCCAGCGGCGAGGATCGCCCGGTCCGGCTGATTGATACGGCTGGCATGCGTAAAAAGGCGCTGGTGGTCGACAAGCTCGAAAAGATGGCTGTCGCTGACGCTCGCCACGCAATCGACTTTGCCGAAGTCGTGGTGCTGCTGCTTGATGCCACCCGCGGGCTTGAGCATCAGGACCTGAAGATCGCCAGCCTGGTTCTTGAAGAGGGGCGGGCGCTGATGATTGCGATCAACAAGTGGGACGTGGCCGAGGATGCCTCGGGCCTGTTCAACGGGATCCGCAAGGCGCTTGACGATGGCCTGAGCCAGGTCAAGGGCCTGCCCCTGCTCGCGGTCTCGGCCCGCACTGGCAAGGGGCTAGATGACCTGATCGCCGCGGCGTTTGAGCTGCGCGATGCCTGGTCCAAACGGGTGCCGACCGCCGCGCTTAACCGGTGGTTCGACGATGCGCTTGCCAAGAACCCGCCGCCTGCGCCGGGCGGCCGCCGGATCAAGCTGCGCTATATTACCCAGGCGAAGACCCGGCCGCCGGGCTTTGTGTTGTTCGGCACACGGCTCGATGAACTGCCGGCCAGCTATCAGCGTTACCTGGTTAACGGCCTGCGCCGCGAGCTGGGCTTTGATGCCGTGCCGGTGCGGCTGATGCTGCGAAGCCCGAAGAACCCCTTCGCCAAGAAGTAACCGCCGGCCGATTTTGGGGGATCGGTCCAGACAGTCGCTCACC
>JACCDM010118145.1_pt1 | contig 12350 bp, 4 predicted proteins | sample 7445851 | NCBI WGS metagenome assembly JACCDM01 (sample SAMN15323438, study PRJNA562643) | freshwater metagenome | isolation source: river surface water | place: USA:Blue River Watershed | collected 2017-08-16
CCGTAGGTCTAGGGAACGGCATATCTGCCACCCGAATGGCTAAATTGGCCATTAAAATAGCTTCAGTCAATGGACCAGCCAATTCAAAAGGTGAACTCAATTCTTTATTCCCATATCCTGCAATCGCACCTTCGACCCATTGAGCATAGTGACCATCCGCACTTCCAGGTACACGCTCCAACTTTTGCTTTACCTTCACTTCCTGATTTCTCGATAATGGCAAAAGACGCGGATTAGCTGCATATTCACTGGCCATCATTTTACCTTTGGTGCCTATAAATAAAATACCTGAATTGCCATCACCAAACATTTCATCTGGTCCTAACTCTTCTGGTCTTTCTGGCTTAATGCCACCATCCATCCAATGCATGGTAACCGGACCTTTGGTTTTTTTCGTTTTCGGAAATGTCAAAGTCGCATGGCTCGATGGAGGACAACTATCTGGAAAAACACCTCGCTGACCGAAGGCCGTAAAGACACTTCCCACACTTGCCTGCACATCAGATGCATATTTCAATCCTAATACGCGGAAAGGAGCTTCCATTAAGTGGCAACCTAAATCACCCAAAGCACCCGTACCATAATCCCACCATCCGCGCCAAGAACCCGGAATCAAATTGTCCACATAATCTTTATAGGGCGCCGTTCCCAGCCACAAATCCCAATCTAAACCTGATGGAACAGGTGGCTTGGCCGTAGACCAAGGAATACCTTGTGGCCAAATAGGGCGATTTGTCCAAATTTGGACCGTATGCACATCACCGATAATACCGGCATCATACCATTCGACCAATTGGCGTACCCCATCACCCGAGGAACCCTGATTACCCATTTGAGTTACCACTTTATACTTATCTGCGGCAGCTGTTAACATCCGCGCCTCGTAAATATCATGGGTCATCGGTTTTTGCACATATACGTGCTTACCTAATTGCATCGCAGCCATCGCCTGAACAGCGTGGTTATGATCGGGAGTTGATACAGAAACCGCATCGAAATTTTTCGATTCAACTTCCATCAATTTCCTCCAATCTTTGTAATATTTTGCTTTTGGATATGCAGCTACAGAATCTTTCGCTTGTCGGTCATCTACATCACACAAAAACGCTATTTCCGCCTTGCCGCTTTCGTAGAATTTTTTCAAATCCGACTTCCCTTTTCCTCCTACTCCGATACCCGCTACAATCAATTTATCACTCGGGGCGAGGAAACCTTTTCCGCCCAATACATGTCTTGGAACTATAAAAAAACTGGATGCCAAGGCGCTTTTCGCAAGAAAGCTTCGTCTAGATTCGCTCATATTTGACTAGTTTAATAGGTTTATGTTGGCCTAATTTAAATATAATTAACTACTAATCAGTCGATTATTGGCAAAAAAAACGCTACCCATTCGAGGTAGCGTTTTCTTAACAAACATTACGCAAGATTAATAACCTGCGTTTTGCTTAAGATAACCCGTCAAGTTAGACGCACCATCAATCGCTGTTTGAGGGATTGGGAAAACACGCTTATTCTTGTCTTTGTCTGTTTTCTCTGTCCAGCTGTCCTCATACTTTCCGAAACGAATTAAATCCGTACGACGTTGTAACTCCCAGTAGAACTCAAAACCACGCTCGCGTAACAACAAATCTAAGTTGATACTCGCAAGTGCCGTCGCTGGAGAATTAGCTGTACGCGATAAACGTACTTTATTCACGTCAGCAAGTGCCCCAGCCACATCATTTGATTTGCGCAATTTAGCTTCCGCTCGCATTAAGTATACATCCGCTAAACGCACAATCATGATATCAGCTTCACCAAAGTTACGGCCAGATGCAGATTTATTCGAGAACTCATATTTTAATACACGATAACCTGTGCTGTAGTCACTACCTTCCGTGGTATAGTCTACTTTTTCTGTATGGATGACCATTGGATTTCCTTTACCACGTGAGTTTGCTATTTTACCCACTTGCAACGATTTCCCATCTGCACATCGTACAAATGCTCCACTTCGTAAGATCAAGCCATATTGTTGGCCACGTAAAATTCCGCGGTCAATTTTATACGTTGCTGGATCCACGCATTGATTATCCTCTTTCTTCACATTTTGCTTGTAAAAGCGAGGATCAGCAACGGCTGGATCAACAGCACCATACGCAGAAACCCATGTTTGATAGAAAGTTGGCGTAATTGCCGGACCATCTGTACCATTCGCTGCAGGGAATGCTGGCAATGGTCGCTGATCATTGGCTAAAGAGAAGTAAGCTAGACGATTATGTCCATTCAATTCAGCTCGTTGATCCACGGCAAAAATCAACTCTTTATTGCCATGATTTGTATTGCTGAATATATCCCAATAGTCTGTTGATAAAGCATATTGACCGGAATTAATGATCTTATCTGTGTATTCAACGACTTTATCCATATCCTCTGCTCTGTGCGTAGGTGTTCCATATACATCACGCCATACTGCCGAATTTAGGTGTAAACGGGCTAGCAAACCCCAAGCACCACCTTTGGTCAATCGACCTGGACCTGTAGATGTAGACAATACTGGCTCAACGGCCAATAATTCACTTTTGATGTAATTAATTGCTGCTTCACCACGAAGAATGGTTGTTACCTCACTCAAATCATCTTTTGAAAAGGCCAATCCGAACAAGTCCAACATCACCATATTGTAGTAGGCGCGCATACCCCTTGCCTCCGCTAGATATAATTTAGCATTGGAATCTGTATTTAACTTTAATGAATTTATCGCAGTAACGGATCTAGAAATTCCGCCTAAAACAGCATTCCAGGTATTCCGAACGTTGGGATCTGTACTAGTTGTCTCATGTCTGTGCAATGACAAGTAAATTCCGTTATCACCCCAATCAGTTCCACCTCGATAAGGCAAAATTGCCTCATCCGTTGAAATTTCTTGTAAAGCAAACAAGGTCGTATGCTGGAAAATTGTTGGCAACAACCCATATACGGGTGCAATCATTCCATCAGCTGCTTGTTTATCTGTTAAATTCGCAGCATTGTATTCATCTAATACAATTTCATTCAAATCGGAGCAACCTACTAAGGTTGTCATCCCTACCATTAACATGGCTATGTTTCTAAACTTTTTCATTTCTATGTAGGTATTCAAATTAGAATGTAAGATTTAAACCAACGATCAAAGATTTCGCTTTCGGATAGCTTAGGTAATCAATACCATAAGACAAGACGCCATTAATTGAGTTATCCTTGTTTACTTCAGGATCATATCCGTCGTATTTCGTTTTTAGCCAAAGGTTTTGGCCTGTCACCGATAAACGCGCATTCGAAATAAACTTGCTAATGCCTAACTTGGCTGTAGGAATTTGATAGCCTAAAGTCATGTTATTTAAACGTAGGAAAGCACCATCTTTCAAAAAGCGCGTTGATACTGGCGCTGCGTTATTAACAGATTCTTTTGCATCTGCATATGCAGCCGGTGTAACGTTTGTATTTTTTGAGATTCTCAATTTGTAAAATGAAGCATTGGCTGTATTGTCATAGATTTTATTGCCAGACACACCATTGAACTGCATTGAGAAATCAAATCCTTTGTAAGATGCATTCCCGAAGAAATTGTACATCGTCGTAGGCAAAGCTGTGCCAGCTGCAATCCGATCTTTATCCGTCACGATTCCATCTCCATCTTGATCTTTGTACTTGCTAATTCCTTTGTCATCAAAACCAATGAATTCACGTAAAAAGAACGTACCAATCGGCTGGCCATTGATATATCCATTGATTGTTGCAGACGTCAAACCTGAACCTGAAGCAGAACCAGAAGGGATTACCGTATATGGTGAACCAGTTACCTCATTGTTGATCAATGTTAAGTTACCTCCCACATTGAATTTAATGCCGGATTTAGTTTCGAATTTGTAATCCAAATCCACTTCAACACCACTGTTGACAATTTCCATGTTGGCCACATTTGTCCAAACTGAACTTGCCGGCTGAACGGGATCTGCTGGAATAACTTCCAATAGCATATTCGTAGAAATCTTTCTAAATGCATCCACAGATCCAGATAGCGCGCCATTCAAAAATGCAAAATCCATACCCAAATTCATTTGCGTAGAGACCTCCCACTGAATATCTGGATTCGCTAAACGCGAGTACGTAATACCCGCTGGGAATATCGCTGAATCATCCAATGGATAGGACGTGTTTGCCCCTACCGTAGCAGTGAATAATGGTTGAGTGATTTTAGGTGGAATTTCTTGGTTACCCGTTTGTCCCCAGCCTCCACGTAACTTCAAGTTGCTAATCGAAGAATTCTTCAAGAAAGGTTCTTCGGAAATACGCCATCCCAATGAGAATGATGGGAAAATACCGTATTTATTATTGGCACCAAACTTCGAGGATCCATCAGCACGCACCGTAGCTGTTGCCAAATATTTATCTTGATAATCGTAATTCAAACGGGTATAAAATGATTGCAATTCATTAATGAATGCATTTCCCGCTGGTCTATTCGTGGCAAGCGTTAACTCTTGTCCAATACCCGGATTGTAAATTGGCTCAGTAGGAACAATCGGGAACCGATTGATACTGAATGTACGCCATTGGTATTGAATTTTTTGAAATGAATGACCCACCAAAGCTGCAAAACTATGATCCCCTAAATCTAGGTTATAAGTCAAATAGTTTTCAATCAATTGATTCATGTTACTTGTATTGTATGTATCTAAACGACCATCAATTTTAGGAACATTACTTGCCAAAGTTTGTACATCACGTACTGAAGTAGAATTATCATATCCGAAATTCATGCGATAGACCAATCCTTTCGTCAATTTCACTGAAGGTGAAATATTGGCAATAAAGCGATTTATTGTATTAACATCCTTAAATAACTGCAGCGTAGTCAATGGGTTAGACTGACTAATAAACGTTGCAGGAGTCTTACCATCTTTTGCGTAAGTAGGCAAAGTTGGATTATTAGAAATCGCTGTTCCTAACAAACTTTCAATAGCAGGACGCTCATTCACTGTATTTGAGAATGATATATTGGCATCTAAATTCAAGCGATCATCCCAGAATTTTTGATTCACATTCATGCGAGCAGTCAAACGGTCTAGCTGATTATTCTTCAAAATACCTTGCTGCATTTGTGCCCCAAAAGCGGCATAATATGTCAATTTACTTGCACCACCACCTAAACTTAAGTTGTAGTTCTTGGTCATAGCCTGACGCGTAATTTCTTTCTGCCAATCGGTATCTGAACCAAAATCCTCCAATACACCACTGTTGGCAACTACTTGCTTACGAAATTCGCTGGCTGACAACACAGGTAGTGGGCGCGCGATGGAGCTAATACCCACCGTTGACGAGAACTCTATTTTAGAAGTTCCTGCTTTTCCCTTTTTAGTTGTTACTAAGATGACACCATTTGCACCACGTGAACCATAAATGGCTGTCGCAGAAGCATCTTTCAAGACGTCAATCGTCTCAATATCTTGCGGGTTGATAAAGTTTAAAGGATTACCACCACCCGTAGACGAATTATCTAAAGCTAAACCGTCGATGACAAATAGCGGGGTTGATCCAGTACGAATACCTCCAGGACCACGTATGGTAATTCCCTGCGAACCACCTGGCTCTCCAGTAGCTGATGTTACATTGACACCGGCTACTTTACCTTGCAGTAATTGCTCCGGGGAATTGATGATACCCTTATTGAAAGCAGCACTACCAACAGATTTCACCGAACCTGTTACGTCTGTTTTCTTTTGAGTACCATATCCTACGACAACAACCTGCTCTAGGTCAGAGGAATTCGGCGCTAAAGAAACATTGATGGTAGATTGAGTTCCAACTGTTACTGATTTCGAGGCGTAACCAACGAATTTAAACTCGAGAACTACATTTGACGAGCTTACTGCTATGGAATACTGACCATTTGCATCGGCTGTAGTTCCTTTAGCGGAACCCTTAATGGATACAGAGGCGCCCACAAGCGCTTCATTGGTAATGTTATCGGTGATTTTTCCGGTAACTTTTAATCCTTGTCCATAAACAGCATTGGTTTGAAGGCAAAGAAAGAGGATGGCGCTAGCTAATAAAAAAACCGCATGACGGCTTTGGGTCATTAACTTGTGCGCACGAGTGCGTACGAGTAGTCTCATAAATGAATGGATTTAATTGGTAAAGAGGCAAAAGTATATTGGTATAATGTTGATTAGATTACATCCGTGTTAAGCTAATGTTATCTAATTAATTCTCCGAATTTTACTATTTTATTTTAGTGTACCAAAATTTAAAAGAAAAAAATACAAAATGGATACTTTTTCTTGGCACATAAATCGTACCATTAATGACCGTTTAATATACCAGCAACCCAACGAATAACCCCTAAGGTTACACCTGAGTGAACTTCCCGAAAAATAGTGCTGGCATCAAAAGAATTTTGAAAAAATTCTACAAACTAACCGTCGTATAACACTCTACATTTGGATGCAACCACAAAAAAGATGCTGGGCAATCTGTCGTAATTTGTTTTGTCATGATCTGTTTGAAAGCCTCTTCCTTCCCTTTTCCCGTCACCAAAAAGATAATCTTTTTGGATTGCAAAATCTCCTCCATCCCTACACATAAACCAAAAGCAGGTTCAGCTCCTTGTGACAATACTGGATCATGCTGAATCGTGGATGGGGCTAAAGTCGCCTTATGAAATTTGGGATTTAAATAGGCCGCAGGCTCGTTAAACGCAATATGTCCATTTTTACCCAAGCCCAAAATACAAATATCAAATGGGCCCTCCCGCTCAATCACCCCTTGCATGCGAACGCATTCTGCATCGGTATCTGCAAGGTTCGTTTCAAAGCTAAAATAACGTTGGGCAGGAATCGCCAAAGGTGCCAATACATGTTGCTGTAAATACGATTCACACGAATCTGGATGTTCAGAAGGAATGATGCCCCACTCATCCATTTTCATGACGCGCATCTCTGCAAAATCTGCCACATGCTTAGCCATCTCCGCATACATGCCCGTGGGTGAACCTCCCGTAGCCGCACAAAAAAATAAAGATGGATTTGCGCGAACCGAACTCAAGATACTTGCGCTAGCCAATTGGCTTAATTCTGTATAATCAATCGCAGTTTTAATTTTCATGGGATTTTGTCTCAATTAGTTTAATATATCTTATTTCCGAAATAAAATTCGCTAATTTCAGCATACCAACCTAGTTCTAAATAATACATTAATGAAATTATCCTCCCCAGCCACATGGACACATGTGTTCTCCGTAGGCATTATCTGGATTTTTGCCATTTCCCCTCCCCTTTTTGCCCAAAACTGGTCTATTCAATCGGGGACCAACACAACCCAATATCAATTTACAACTTCCTCGGGAACGCAGCTAGCATCTTTGCGGCCCGCGCCTGGAAGATACATCGCATTAACATATCAAAAGGTACTACTTGATACGTCCAAACTTCTCTTAAAAACAAATCGATCTGCCGTTTACTTTGCCAATCACAGTACACAGGCAAAACTCGTAAGCATGCTACGATTAGGGTTCCAATTATCCTCCGAGCAACTCAATACCTCTGGAAGTGCCAGCATCAGTCAATTCGCATATCAAACGGAATTTGCTGGCATTGGTATTCAAGCTGGCCTACAAATACCGATACGTAAAAAACTATCTATAGAAGTAGCAGGGAAGTTGAACAGTCAATACCTAATTCAAGGAACACAGCGCATCGATTCCCAAGAATTTGATTTGCTTCAGGATCCCCAATTCAACGGAATACAGTTGCTAGCAGGCTATGTAGGCCAAGTCAATTACCGTATCAATACCTATGCCGCACTACACCTCGGATTTCAATCGCTGCAAAGCATCGGGGTGTCGCCTGTAAACAGCACTGAATTGGCCTTTCAACCCGCGACAGTGTTTGTTGGCATTCGACTTTTCCCTAACTAAACCCACTAATCATCATGAAAAATCTACTTAGCATTCTTGCGATGCTTCTTATTGGCTGGAATTGTATCGCACAAAATATGGGCATCAATTACCAAGCCGTCATCTTAAATCCAAATCCAGTAGAAATACCAGGAACGTTTATCCAGAATCAAGTACTCGTCAAATCCAAAGTCATGGTTCGATTTACGATTAAATCAGGGAATACAATTGAATTTGAAGAAACACATGATACCCAAACGGATGATTTTGGCTTGGTTAATTTAACGATTGGAACTGGTGAAGCGCAAGTAAGCAATGCGATACATCGACAATGGAATGCTATCATTTGGAATTCGCAAATTAAGTCACTGGTGGTTGGCGTTAAATTTGAGAACTCTACAAACTTCGTGGAGGTTAGTAATCAGCTCTTCAATTACTCGCCCTATGCACTTTATGCTGCCTCGGTGGAGTATAACAATGTGCAGAATGCCCCCAAAAAATTATCCCACTTTGCCAATGATCCGGGCTACTTAATAAAACAAGATTTAAAGCCATTGGAAGATAAAGTTGCTGAAAATGAAAAAGAGTCGACCAAGCAATTTGTTTTGATGGAAACTCAGCGACTTAGCCTTGAAAAACGCCTTGAATCACAAGAAAATCAACTCAATACACAGGCAACCGGACTTTTAGCGGCGACCAAAACGACGGATGCCATTCAAAATCAAGTCACTCAAAATTTCAATGCACTTAGTAGCCAAATGATTGACCAACGGGCGCAGATAACGAATCAATTCAATAGTTTAGGGGGTTCTTATGAGTCACTTAGCAATAAATCAACGGCCACAGATTTAGGGGGTGCTCGTCCGAGTAATCAGGCATATTCGAGCCAGCAAGCAGTTAAAACATATGTAGACCAAGCTATTAGCCAAGTGGTTGTTTCGGGAGCACCGGATGCAACGACGCTTGCACCCGGCAAAGTTCAGCTTTCTGGGGACCTCGCCGGAACAGCAACAAATCCAACTGTTCCTGGGCTAGCACAAAAGGAGATATTAAGTAATAAAACGGTGGATTTGACAACAGACGGCTCATCTGACATAAAATACCCATCGGCTAAGGCTGTCAAAATTTATGTGGATCAAGCGACACTGGGAACGGCATTGGCTGCAGATTTAAATGCAAAGGCGGATAAAAATTCCCCCATTTTCACTGGCTCACCCCAACTTCCAAGTACAAGCATCGCGGTCACCCAAACCAATGGCACTAACACAACACAAATTGCAACTACCGCATTTGTTCAAAATTCAATTGCTGCGCTTTCCGTAAATGATGCAAGTTCAAGTGCCAAGGGAATTGTGCAATTAGCGGGAGATTTAGGTGGAACGGCGGCATTGCCCATTGTCACAGGCTTGGCTGGAAAAGAAATAGCCCTGAATAAATCAAATGATATCAATGCGGATGCACTATCTACAACCAAATATCCATCGGTCAAAATGATTAAAGATTATGTAGATACCCAAATTACGAATGGGAATGTTTCGGATGCGAGCTCAAGTGCGAAGGGGGTCGTACAACTTGCTGGTGATTTAGGTGGAACAGCGGCATTACCCGTTGTCATAGGTTTATCAGGAAAAGAAATCACACTAAATAAATCAAATGACATCAATACGGATGCATTATCCACCACTAAGTACCCGTCGGTTAAAATGATTAAAGAGTATGTAGATGCCCAAATTACAACGGTAAGTATCTCGGATGCGAGTACAAGTGCAAAAGGGATCGTGCAATTAGCGGGAGACTTGGGTGGAACGGCAGCATCTCCTTCCATTGCTGCAAATGCGATAACAACAAATAAAATTCAAAACGGGGCCGTTACGGACGCCAAAATTGATCAAGTCAGCGGGTCAAAAATTACCGGAGACATCACGGGAAATGCTGCTAATGTGACTGGAATTGTGAGCACAAGCCAGGGCGGAAGTGGCGCAGGAGGAACATTGACAGGATACCTGTCGGGAAATGGAACATCCGCATTTACGGCTTCATCAACTATTCCTGTTGCTGATGTTACGGGGGCTGAATTGTTAGCCAACAAATCTACGGCGACTGATTTAGGCAACACCTCACCAAGTGACACCTATTACAGCAGTCAAAAAGCAGTTAAAACTTATGTAGATGCTGCCATTAGTAATTCCGTAGGAGGAGCCACCTCTACGGCGCTTGACTTAAAAGAAAACACGGCGAATAAATCAGATGGAGCTTTGGGGACGAGTACAACCTTATTCCCGACGCAAAATGCCGTCAAAACCTATGTGGATGGGAAATTGGGAACATCCAATTACATTACGCTGAGCAATCTACCTTTATTGGCCAACGGGACCGTGCTCGGAAATTTCAGTGGGTCTACCGCGAGTCCATCTGCTTTAAATACCTCTGGAAGTGGTAATTTGGTCCGAGCCTCCAATGCCACGATTACAAGTCCAGTCCTCAATGGAACAATTACTGGGTCATCAGTTTTGGGTATTGCTAATGGCGGTTTAGGAACAAATACCATGAGTGCTGGCTATGTTAAAGCAGGCAATCCATTCTTTTCCATTAGCTCTATACCGGTAAGTGATGTAAGTGGTGCAGTTCAAAAAGTTAATGGCATTACGCCCGATGGCGGTGGAAATGTTGCCATTTTATTTGGCCGGACCTATACAGGAATTTATAACGGAGGCACCTTTACTGCTGTCACTTCTCCTACCAATAGTGACATTTACATCGTTTCTGCAGATCCGACGAATTCAAACAACGGACGAACTTTCATTTATGATGGAGCTATTTGGAATGAAATTAGTACAGATCAAGCAGCACTCGATGCACGGTATGTTCGTATTTCCGGTGGGTCAATGGGTGGAAATTTAAGTTTTGGATCGGGGAAAAAAGTAATCCTACATGATGCCCCTTCAGGAGATACGGATGCAGTTAACAAAGCCTATGTAGATAATACGGTGAATACAGGAGGCACCCCGGATGCGTCATCTACCACTTTAGGTAAAATCAAACTAGCAGGCGATATCACTGGAACGGCCTCTAATCCGAGTATTGCTGCGAATGCCATTAGCACGTTAAAAATTGCAGACGGAGCTATCACAGATGCCAAAATTTCGGGTATTTTATCGTCTGCCAAAGGCGGAACGGGGATCGATAATACCGGAAAATCAATTACACTTGGTGGTAATTTGGTTTTAAATGGAGCATATACAACGAATTTAAGTGTCTCTGCAAATACCACAGTAAACCTTCCTGCCACTGGTACATTAAGCACGTTAGCAGGAACAGAAGACCTAACAAACAAATCAGTTAATGGAGTACGACCAAGTAGTTTAAGTACAGGCTTCAGCGTAAGCGGAGGAACGACGTCAAAAACGTTGACCGTAATAAATGACGCTACAGTCAGTGGGACAAATACAGGAGATCAAACCATCACCTTAAGTGGAGACTTAACAGGTTCTGGGACTGCATCAATTTCCACGACCTTAGCAAATAGTGGTGTCGTGTCAGGAAGCTATGGTAGTTCAAGTTCTGTTCCGGTCATCACAGTAGATACCAAAGGACGTATTACTTCCATAGCGACACAATCCGTAAGCTCTTCAAATCCTTCGGGGGCTACCCTGAGTGACGGTAAAATTTGGATTGGAAATGGATCGAATGTAGCTGCAGCACAGGCAATTTCTGGAGATATCAGTTTGTCGAATGTGGGTGTAGTGGCCGTAGGAACCGGCAAAATCACGAATGGGATGTTGGCCGGATCCATCGACCTAAGCACAAAAATGACGGGTATTCTTCCTGTTGCCAAAGGTGGTACAGGATTGAATTCATTGACAAACCGCGGGATTTTGATCGGCAATGGAACAAGTAACCTCACAACACTTTCTGGAACAACAGCAGGAGACTTAGTTAGTTATTCTGGTACAGCCTGGGTAGCTAGTCAGCCCGTCGCGGCGGATGCTACAAATGGTGGAATCATGACTACCGGTACACAGACCATCGCTGGAGCTAAAACATTTGCGAGTATCAATACGACTGGTAATACCGCCGTAGGTGGAAACTTGAGTACCACGGGGAATGCCACCGTAGGTGGAAATCTGAGCATCACCGGCACACAGACAAATACAAACTTGACGGCTTCCAAAGTGATCTTTACAGATGCCTCCAAGGTATTAACCTCAACAGGAACTGTGGGTGTTGCGCAAGGAGGAACGGGGGCAACAACGCTCACAAGCGCTGCCTTGCTCGTTGGTACGGGAACATCAGCCGTCACCTCACTCAGTCCTGGCACCGATGGACAATTATTAGTTTCCCGCTCGGGGGCATGGGCGGTGGAAAGTGCCTCGGCAGGTGTGACGCTTGGAACCGTAAATTCGAGTGCTACGGCCAAAGGTCTGACGATTACTAA
>JACCDM010166420.1_pt1 | contig 12349 bp, 5 predicted proteins | sample 7445851 | NCBI WGS metagenome assembly JACCDM01 (sample SAMN15323438, study PRJNA562643) | freshwater metagenome | isolation source: river surface water | place: USA:Blue River Watershed | collected 2017-08-16
CTGCTCAGCCCGTTGAACGGCCGGCACGCAAAGCACTCGACACCTATGGCCAAACCGGGGGTGACTCATGAGTGATCTGTTAGGCATCAGCAGCTCGGCGGTCAGCACCTACCAGCGTTCGCTGGCGGTCATCAGCAACAACATTGCCAACGCGGCGACCGAAGGGTATTCGCGCCAAGACATCAGCACCCAAGCCAGCCCCACCCGGGCCTTGGGCAACAACTACTTGGGCACAGGTGTCTTTTTTGACGGGATCAAACGCCAATACGACAGCTTTGTCGAATCCAACCTGCGCAACAGCAACAGCGATCTGCAAAGCCAAAAACCGGTGGTGGACTACACCAACCGGGTAATCGATGTGATGGGCGGCCAAACCTCGGGCCTGACCAGTGCGTTGGACCAATTTTTCTCTTCGGCACGCTCTTTGGCGGCCGACCCTGCCTCAACCGTGTTGCGTGGCAGCTTTTTGCGCGACGCCGAAGGCATTGCCTCACGCTTCAGCCAGTTGTCGTCACAACTCGACTTGGTCGATGCCGAAACCAAAGAATCGGTCGAGTCCAACGTCAACCAAATCAATGCTTTGTCGCAGCAATTGGCCAGGGTGAACACCCAGCTCAGTCGCGTTCAAAGCGCCGCAAAGCAGCCCCCTGAGCTGATGGACCAACGCGACAGCATCTTGTTGAAAATGGCCGAATTTGCCAAGGTCAACACCCGCTTTGAAGACAACGGCGTGGTCACGGTCGGCCTGGGCGCCACTTCTGACCAAGAAGTGATTGTGAGTGGCCGTGAAGCCCACTTATTGGGTGTGAGCTTTGATGCGGCCGACCCCGAAAAGTTCCGCCTCGTCTTGGACCCCTATGGCAACAACACGCCCGTCATGGGCATCAACAGCGGTGAGCTGGCCGGTCTCATGGCGTTTCGCGAACAAGTGCTGGGCAGCACACGCTCTTCTTTGGACGCTTTGGCCCATTCGCTGGCCAGAGAAATCAATACCTTGCACCAGTCGGGCGTAGACGCTTATGGCCAAACAGGGAAAGCCTTGTTTGAGTTTGACCCCGCCATGGCCCATGCCAGCGCCGGTCTGCGCATCACCACCAAAGACCCTTTGAACATCGCAGCCGCGGCGGCTTTTCGCGTGATTGAAAACGCCAGCAACACCGGCACGGCCGATGCCATGGTGCGCTACCAAGCACCCGCCTATGCAGGCGCGGCGGCACTGGACGATGTGTTGGTCAACAACAGCAACGCTGTGGCCGGTGCCAAACTCAATGTGGCGGCCAATCCAGGTGCCCTGCCGGTGTCGTACATTCCGGCCGGCATGCGCAACACCACCATCTATTTGGACACCCTGAACGAAGGGCAAAACCTGCAGATTCTGACCCGCGATGGCCGTCATTTGGTGGGCCAGTCGCTGAGCGTCGATCTGCAAGACCGCATCATGACCGAAGCCAGTGGCATGGAACTCAATGCCACTTACAGCAACAGTCTGTTGAATATCCAAGACGACACGGGTTACCGCAATATGCCCGTGTTTTATGGTGCGCGTGCGCAGGCTGTTGCCATTCAGCAATTTGACAGCCAAGGCAATACCATCACCCCACGGTACGAAACTCCGGTGCTGAGCAGCGGCCGTATTTCAAAAAACTGGGCTGGTTTGCCCGCCGAAAATCGCCTGAACCTGAACGGCGTTCAACTGGGCGCCCTCAACCCCTCAAACGGCACCAGCGTGCAAGCCAAAGACGTGGCCGCCTGGGTGAACAACGCCAATGTGCCCGGCGTCCGCGCGGTGGCCGAAAACAAAATTACAGTGCCCGTCTCGCAACTAAAGCTTCGCGAGACGTTGTCCTTGAACGGTACCACCATCTCTTCTCCCGTGGGTGGTTACAACAGCACCGAAGAACTGGTCGATGCCATCAACGCTGAAAGCGCCTCGACCTTTGTGACGGCCACGCTAGGCGCCCAAGGAGAGCTGATCTTGAGCAACACCCCGGGTCATGTGGGGGAAGACATTTTGATCAGCGGCGCCAGTGGCTTGACGCCCAACGCGCTGGGCTTGACTGGTGGCAATTTCACTGGCCAAGTGCGTTTAGAGCGCACCGATGGCACTTTAAAAACCATTGGTCTCAGCATTGGTGCCGACGGCTCCGCCGCTGACTTGCAGCGCTTGGGCTTTCGGGCAGCAGCCTACATTGATGGCCCTGCGGCAGATGATTTGCTGGTCTTTGTGAGTGGCGCCGGAGCGGCGCAAATTGCTGCCAGCTACACCACCGAAAATTCTGACGCCAAAGAAAAACTGCGCAACAACCCGATGACGCTGAAGTTTGTCACCGCGACACGCTTCACCCTCACCGACCAAAAAACCGGCACTTTGTTGGCCGAGCGCGAATTCAACAGCGCCCTGCCCGATGCCAGCATCCATTTTCAGGGCTTGAACCTGACCTTCTCGAAGCCACCACAACTGGGCGACAGCTTTGTGCTGGACGGCAACCGCGACGGCACCGGCAACAACGAGAACATGCTGGAGATCGTGGCCCTGGAATCCAAGCCGGTCATGGGCAATGGCAAAACTTTGGGCAGTGCCTACATCGACCATGTCAATGACATGGGCAACGTTTCGCGCCAAGCCTCGATTGTTCAGTCGGCCTTGACCGTGGTGCACGACCAAGCCGTGGCCAGCCGCGATGCCGTATCGGGCGTGAGTTTGGACGAAGAAGCGACCAACCTGATCCGTTTTCAGCAGGCTTACCAAGCCTCGGCCAAGGTCATGCAAGTGGCCAGCCAGTTGTTTGACTCGGTCCTCCAAATTCGCTGAAGTGAGCACAGACCATGAAAGTTTCAACCACCTACTTGTTTGACCGGGCAGTCGACCAAATGGCGCAAGGACAAACCCGCTTGGCCAAGAGCCAAGCGCAGTTGGCCAGCAGCAAACAAGTGATCTCGCCCAGCGATGCGCCAGACCAAGCCGCCACCATCGAGCGCTTCAAATCGATGATCGGCCGACAGGACAGCTATGAAACCTCGCTGAACATGGTGAATAACCGTCTTCAAGCGGAAGAGTCTTCGTTGACCGGCGTGAGTAATTTGTTGTTGCGAATGAAAGAGCTGACCATTCAGGCGGCCAACGACACCATGAACCTCGAGGACAAAAAAGTCCTCGCCGTCGAAATGAAGGGCCTGCGCGATCAAGCCCTGAATTTGGCCAACACCCAAGACAGCAGCGGCAGTTATATTTTTGGCGGTAGCCGTGTCAAGTTGCCCCCGTTTGTGACCGATGCCAACGGCGATACGGTGTATCAAGGCGATCAGACACAAATGCGTGTAGCCGTTGGCGACCAGCGAACTGTTTTGTTGAACCGCTCTGGCACAGAAACTTTCACAAGTGTGGTGCGCACCAACGAAAAAGGCGAAGCTTCTGGCATTGGATTTTTTCAAGTCATTGATGATGTGATTGATGGCATGCGCAATGGCGTCCCCTCAAAAGTGATTGCAGGTATCGATGAACTGGACCAACTTCAAAATGCACTGAGTTTGTCTTTGGCCGAGGTAGGCACAGACCAAAACGTGCTGCAGTCACAGAAAACCGTCTTGGAAGAAACCCGACTCAGCCTGAAAAGCGTGCTGTCAGATATCGAAGACCTCGACTATTCAAAGGCCATCACAGAAATGAACAAACACATGTTGTCACTCGAAGCGGCTCAAAGTAGTTTTGCCAAAATTTCGCAGTTGAGCTTGTTTAACTTCATCAATTAACCACTTGTGTCAATTGGTATTGCATTGCAAGACTACCCCCGCTAATTTTCAAATTCAACTCAAGAGCAAAGCATGGCCACCAACTTGATTTCCGCCCTGGGCGCTGGCTCTGGCATCGACGTCAAAGCTTTGGCTGAAAGTTTGGTCGAAGCAGAACGCGCGCCACGAAAAGAAATCATTGATTCAAAGATTGCCAAATCAGAATCCAAAATTTCAGGCTACGGCGCCATCACTTTTGCGCTGACCACTCTGAAAACTGCTTTTGAAAAGTTAAATGACGCTTCCGATTTCAATGCGGTCACAACCAGCAATTCACAACCCGGTATTTTTGGTGTAAGTACCGACAGCAATGCCAAAGCCGGTCGATTGAGCGTTGAAGTCACCCAGTTGGCCAATGCTCAGACCACCACCAGCAACAACTCCTTTGCTGCAAGCAACAGCAGCTTGAACAGTGGTGCTGCATTTGGTCTTTATTTGTCCACAAACGGCGGCCCGGAAACCCAGATCAATGTCAACACAACCACACCCGATGGCATTGTTGCGGCCATCAATGGCGCCAATTTAGGTGTTTCGGCTGAACTGATTCAGACCAATACCGATGAATTCAAGATCGTAGTGACAGGCCAGGTGGGGGCCAACCAAGCCTTCAATTTGCGCAGCGACGACGGAAATGGCAATCCCGTAGCCAATGTCAGTTTTTCCACCAACTTACAAACAGCTTCTGATGCCATTTTCAAGGTCAACGGCTTGAACGTGACACGTTCGACGAACACCATCCGAGATGTCGTTGATGGGGTGACATTTGAGTTGTACGACACCAACACGGGCAACCCTGCCACTGTGGGTTTGGTACAAAACACCAGCAGCATCAAGTCCAGTATTCAAGAATTGGTCTCGGCGTACAACGATTTCGAGAAAACCATGAGCATTCTGGTGGATCGAAAAAGCGAAGTCGAGCAATACGGGGGAGCACTCGCTGGCGATAGTTTGGTGAGTTCAATTCGCAACAAAATCCGCTCCTTGATCTCTGACAATTCCAGTACACCGGGTGATGAAGTCAAAGCCGCTCGCCATGTGGGCATCTCGTTTGACCGCTTCGGAAAAATGACATTGGATGAGGCGAAGTTGGACAGTGCTTTGTCTTCTAATTTTGCCGATGTGGTCACCATGTTCTCGGCTGACACCAACAACAAAAGCCTGTTCAGCCCCACTGGTGCCGGATTGGCCGGTGATTCGGTCCGCGAGATTGATGAAATGTTGCGGTTTTCCGGACTTTTGGTGGAACAAACTGGCAATGTCACCGCTCAGATCGAAGATTACAAAGAAGATCTCCAGAAACTTGAAGACCGCATGCAGAAACTGATGTCGCGCTATGTTGAGCAATTCAGCGTCATGGAATCCGTCGTGGGCAACAGCAAATCCATGCGAACCAGCTTAACCAGCAGCTTTGATGGCATGATGAATGCCTATAAATAATTAATTAGATTTACTTTAAGTCGGTTTTTCCGCTTTGCGGCAAGTATTTGCCGTTTTATTCATTTAATTGCTCAAGTTCGGCAAGAACAGGCCGATTCCTCTGACGAACCCCTCAAAAAGACGGTCCCATGTGGTGCCGTTCAGTCGCTTTATGGTCTGGTTTGAGGTTTACCAAGGAACGCAATATGAGCACCGATATCGCATCTGCCGGCTCGCAACGCTTGCCTCAACCGGCGGTGACCGTGGGAAGTCCCTCTGCCCAAGGGCCCGCCGCGCCAAGCAAGCCCGAGTTGAAAGTTCCCGAAAAGGCCAAAATTAATTTTGACCCTAAGGAAATGCAACAAAACTTGCGCGAAGCCATTGCCAAGCTGAACGCCCAAATGAAAAACAGCGGCCGTGATTTGAACTTCACTGTGGATGAGGTCATTGACCGCCCCATCATCACCGTGAAAAACACGGAAACAGGCAAAGTCATTCGCCAGATTCCCAATGAAGCAGTGCTCCAAGTAGCGCATCAAATTGAGAACGCCAAAGGCTTGCTCTACAACAAACGCGTCTGAAAAAAAAGACCAAAGATTCTTGAGATTGACTCAAGTTATTGGCCACTGTTCCGATTCATTTCTCAACAGGAACACACCAAATAGTTTTTCTGTCACAGGCAGGTCCTACTCCCTTCGGGTTCCTGCCGACCTTTTGAAACCTCTCTTCAAGGAGTAAGACCATGTCAGTTATCAATACCAACGTTAGCTCTTTGGTGGCTCAGAATGCCATGACCATCAACACCCGTTCCATGTCTGACGCGATGCAACAGCTGTCCACCGGCAAACGCATCAACAGCTCTGGCGACGACGCTGCAGGCCTGGCCATCAGCGAAACCATGACGGCACAGATCCGCGGTTTGAACCAAGCGGTTCGTAACGCCAACGACGGCGTCTCTTTGTTGCAAACCGCTGAAGGCGCCCTGGTGGAAGTCAGCAACATGATGCAGCGCATGCGTGAATTGGCCGTCCAGTCTGCCAACGACACCAACTCTTCAACTCAAAAGACGTCTTTGAACGAAGAATTCACAGCCCTGACCAGTGAGATTGACCGCATTTTGGCCAACACTTCCTGGAACGGCATGAAACTGTTCGATCACACCAGCGGTCGTACGGCAGGTAACTTCACTTTCCAAGTCGGCTCTGGCAGCGCAGCCAACGACTCGGTGACCGTGGCACTCTCTTCTGCTGCTCGCACCAGCACCACATTGCTGGGCGCCGCCGCCACGATTGACACGTCAGCCAACGCCATCACCGCAATTGACAAGGTGGACACCGGTATCGGTGCCGTGAACACCCTGCGCTCGACGATTGGTGCCACCATCAACCGCCTGAACTTTGCGGCTGACAACTTGTCCAACATTTCGACCAACACGGCCGCTTCACGCAGCCGCATCATGGACACCGACTACGCTTCTGCCACCACCGAACTGGCTCGCACCCAGATCATCCAGCAAGCGGCCACGGCCATGCTGGCACAGGCAAACCAGCAGCCCCAGTCGGTCTTGGCCCTGCTTAAGTAAGCAGTGAACCGGGCAGATTGATGCTCATTGCCAAGCCCGGGACACCCCCGGGCTTTGGCATTTTTGTCCGCAATTCATAAGATTGTCGAATTAACGCCCGATAATCCGACAATCTGACATTGGCACGATTATTGCTGCTTTTGCCGAAATACGATCACAGTTTTTGGAGCTTCTAATGACCACCATCAGCACGACAACCGCCATTTCAAGTTTGTCGACTGCCGACATTGCAGGGCTGACCACTGCGCAGGTCGCGGCACTTACCGCCTCGCAGGTGTCTGGCCTCAGCACGGCACAGGTGGCTCAATTGAGCACAGCACACATGGCAGCTTTGAATGCCACGCATGTCTCCAAGTTGACTTCGGCCCATGTAGCCGCCCTGACCAGCACCCAACTGGCGGCCATTGACAGCGCAGATTGGCCAAGCATGACCGAGTCGGCGTTCGCCGCGATGGCCACTGATGATTTAGCGGCACTGAGCTCTGGGCAGGTCTCCAGACTGACCGCAGCTCAACTGAACGCGCTTTCTTCCACCCAATTGGCCGCATTTGACTTGGCCGATTTAGACGCGATCCCCACCCAAATTATTGCTGCACTGGCCAGCACCACCATTGCCAAAATGTCGACAGAGCAGTTGGACAGCCTGACCACGGCCCAATTTGCTGCGCTGACCAGCAGGCAAATGGCCGGATTAACCTCCGCCCAGGTTGCCGCTCTTAACACCGCGCAAGCCGCAGCGCTGACCTCCAGCCAAATTTCGGGTTTGTCGCAGACTGTGATCGACGACTTAGAAACTGCCGACCTCGCCTTGCTGACCACAGCAGCGATCCAAGGCTTCACTACGGCTCAGATTTCAGCGATGAGCAGCAGTCAGATTGCAGCCCTGACCGATGCACAGTTGCTCAAATTGAGCGCTTCGCAGCTGTCTGGCATCAGCTCGGCTGCCATGGCAGGTTTGTCCACCAGTGATTTGGAAAACCTGACCACAGCCCAGGCCCAAGGTTTGGGCTCTGCGCAATTGGCAGGCTTGAGTTCAGCCCAATTGGCGGCGATTCAAACAGCAGATTTGGCCGCTATGAGCGGCTCAGCCCTTGTCGGATTGACGACAGCGGCCATCAAAGGCCTGACCACAGAACAAGCCTCAAAACTCAGTGCCAACCAAGTCAAATCATTGACCAATGCGCAGTTGAATGCCATGGAGACCGCCGATTTGGCCAATCTGAGCACAACGGCCATCGTCAATTTGTCGGTGTCGCAGGTGGCGGCGTTGGGCACTGCCGCCATTCAAGCTTTGTCCACAAGCCAGGCCAATGCCTTGACCAGTGCACAAGTCAGAGCGCTCACGACTGCACAGCTCGGCGCCATGCAGACCGAAGACCTCGCCGCCTTGAGCACTTCGGCAGTGGCAGGTCTGAGTAAAACTCAACTGGCAGCGTTCACCTCGGCACAAGCCGGCGCTTTGACAACCGCGCAAATTAGCAATATCACAGGCGACAGTCTGTCGGGTATGTCGACAACCGCTTTTGGGGAGTTGTCCACAGGTCAAATCTCCAAACTCACCAATGATCAACTCGCCAAGCTGACCACCGCGCAAACCGCCGTTTTAGATGCCGATCAAATTGCTGCCATTGCCAGCAACCAAATCAGTGGCCTCAGTGCCACATCAGTTGCCCGTTGGACCACAGACCAAGTTGCTGCCCTGACATCGACACAAATTGCAGGCATGTCGGGCAGCCAAATTGGCAGTTTGACCACGGCCCAACTGGCCACATTCACTCAAGCAGAGTTGGAAAGCTTGACCACGGCACAAGCAGCTCAACTGACCAATGCCCAGTTGCTGAGCCTTGGGACTGCAAAGATTGTTCAGTTAGAAACTGCAGACATCAACGCTTTGTCGGCCAACGCCGTCAAAGGTTTGTCCACGGCACAAATTGCCGCCTTGACCACTGCGCAAGCTGGCGCCCTTAATTCTGCGCAAATTGCGGGGCTGAGCACTGCCCAAATTGCAGCCATGGAAACCGCTGATCTGGCGAAACTCTCGACCAGCGCGATCAAAGGTTTGACTGCTGCGCAAATGGTGGCCCTCAGTACAGCACAAACTGCTGCACTCACCACGGCACAAATTTCCAAACTGGAAGCCAGCCAAGTGGCTGCCATGGCGACGAATGATCTGAACGCCTTGACCGCGCCCCAAGTGGCTGCGTTGACGAACGCACAAATGGCCGCCTTGAGTGCCGCGCAAGTCTCAGCCATCAACGGTTTGAGCACCGCACAGCGCACGGCAACCCTCACGCCGGCAAAACTCAAAGAATATTCGAAAGCCCAAATTGGCGCGCTGACCACGGCGGACGCATCTGGGCTGACCTCCGCCCAAATGGCTGCACTGAGCGTGACGCAACTGCAGAGCTTGGCAACCAACGTCATTTCGTCGTTGGACACTTCGGCCATCAGGGGCATGACCACCGAGCAAGTGGCAGGCTTGACCGTTGCTCAATTGCAAAACTTCACCACCAGCCAAATTGCCGCACTGGAAACGGCCGACATCAAAGCCTTGAGCGCTTTGCAAATTGCCAGCTTGAGCACTGCTCAAATTGCTGCTTTGTCGACCGCCCAGATTGCCGCCATTGACACCGCTGACATGCGCGGCATGACCACGGCGCAAATTGCAGCCTTGACAACAGCCCAAGTGAATGCATTGAGTTCCAGCCAAATTGCTGGCTTGACCGCATCGCAAGTAGCCGCCATGGAAACTGCGGATATTGCAGCCATCCACACCAGGGCCATCAGCAGCATGACGGCAGCGGCAGTCAAGGCGATGGACAGCGCACAAACAGCAGCGCTCACCAGCGGTCAAGTTGCCAAATTGACGACCACTCAAATCGCCGCCATGGACGCTGATGACGTTGATAACATCACCACTGCCGCCTTGGCGGGGATGACGACGACGGTGTTGTCGGCAATGAGTACAGGCCAATTGGCTGCGTTGACCACAGGTCAAGTGGCATCGTTGAGCACTGCACAAATCGCCAACTTAGGAACAGAAGACATCAGGGCACTCACCACGGCCCAAATCGCGGCCATGAGCAGCCAGCAAACAGGGGCGCTGACCTCTCGGCAAGCTGCAGCGCTGACGACCGCGCAGGTTGCCGCCATTGAAACGAACGATATTGCTGCACTCAACACCGCCTCGATTGCTGCGCTGAACTCTTCTCAGGTAGCGGCCATGACCACAGGGCAAGTGGCGGCACTGAACACCAAACAAATTGCAGCATTGAGTACGGCGGTCATCGACGACCTGACCACCGCACAGGTCGCGGCAATGACCAGTGCGCAGATCAAAGCGATGACTGCGGACCAACTGTCTAAGCTCAGTACCGCACAAATCGCCGCTTTAGATGGCGCGTCTTCCGCAGCTGCATTGGGCACTGCAGGCATCAACGCCATGACATCGAGCATGGTGGCCGGTTTGACATCAACTCAAGTGGCCAACCTGACCTCCGCACAAGTTGCATTGTTGAATGCCTCAAAAATTGTCGGCTTAACGGAAGAAGCTTTGGCCGCGATGAGCACTGGCAACGTTGCCAAACTGACGGCTGCGCAAGTTGCTGCACTGACGACTGATCAAATTGACAGCCTCACAACCGAACAAATTGCAGCACTGACCACTGCTGCTGTTGCTGCTCTGACCACCCGGCAGATCAGCGCTCTGACCACTGCGCAAGTCGATGCATTGAGCACGGCGCAGTTGCAAAAACTCTCCACCGCACAACAGGCTGCTTTGTCAACGGCCCAATTGGCAGCTTTTGATACCACGGCAATCGCTAGTTTGAGCACTGGGCAAATTGCAGCGCTGACCACACTGCAAGCCGCCAACCTGAGCACCGCTCAGATTGATGCGCTCACGACGCGACAAATTGCTGCACTTGAAACCGCCGATCTTGCTGTACTGACCAGCGGACAAATTGCGGCTCTCGACAGTGCGCAATGGTCGGCATTGAGCAGTTCACAAGTCAACGCTTTATCCACCAGCCAAATTGCCAGCATGTCGACAGCCACGCTGGCAGCTTTGCCTTCAGCCGCCTTAAGCAAGCTGAGCACAGCACAAATTGCCGCTTTAGACAGTGCCCAAATCGTGGCGCTCACCGCGGACCAATTTGGTCAATTGTCCTCAGCACAGATGCGAGGCATGACCACCGAACAGGTGGCCAAGATTGAGGCGGCGGACATTGAAAACATCACAACCGTTGCCCTGAGCAATCTCACAACTGCGCAGATTGCAGCCTTGACCACAGCGCAGGTTGCTGAATTGACAGTCACCCAAGTTGCAGCTTTGACCACTGGTCAAGTTGCAGCCATGACCACCGATCAGTTGTCCGCTTTGTCAGCAGACCAAATTGGGGTCTTGACCACTGGCCAAATTGCGGCCTTGAAAACCTCTCAAATTGGCAGCCTTACCACGAGTCAAATCAGAGGCATGGACATTGCCCAGATTGCGGCCATCGAAACTGCAGACTTTGTCCAGCTGACAACAGCTCAAATAGCCGCATTGACCGCAGTTCAGTCTGCCGCTTTGACCACGGCACAACTGGCCAACATGACCAGCGCACAGTTCGCGGCGTTGACCACTGGAGCCATCAGCGGGTTACAAGAAAAACCACTGTCCACCTTCACCACTGGACAGTTGTCTCAGATGACCACTGAACAAATCGCGGCACTGACTTATCAACAGTTAGAAAGTCTGGGCACCACACAAATGGGGGCCTGGTCATCAGACCAAGTTGCCGCCATCGGTACGGGTTTAATTTCCGCGCTCACAACAGGTGTCGTCGCAGGACTGACATCGTCTCAATTGGCCGGGCTCAGTACCGCTCAATTGGGTGCAATGACCACCACACAATTTGAAGCCCTGACTGCCACGCAAACCCCCAAGCTGACGACCGATCAATTGATCAGTTTGGAAACTGCAGACATCGCATCTCTGAACACCGCCGCTTTGGTGGCTTTGACCACCGACCAAACGGCTGCCCTGACGGTCGGTCAGGTGGCCGCTTTGACCTCGGCTCAGATCAGCAAGCTGGCTACCGACGATTTGGCCGCCATGACCACGGCTCAAATTGCCGCGCTCACCACCGCTCAAATTGACGACTTGACCACCGCTCAGGTCATCGCCTTGACCTCGGGCCAGGTGGCTGCCATCGAAACCGCCGATTTGGCCGCCATGACCACGGCTCAAATTGCTGCGCTCACTTCGGCCCAAGTGGACGACTTGACCACCGCACAAATCGTGGCCTTGACAACAGCCCAAGCGGCTGCGTTGACGTCTGCGCAAACCCCCAATCTGACGACCGATCAATTGGTCAGTTTGGAAACTGCAGACATCGCATCTCTGAACACCGCCGCTTTGGTGGCTTTGACCACCGACCAAACGGCTGCCTTGACGGTCGGTCAGGTGGCCGCTTTGACCTCGGCTCAGGTCAGCAAGCTGGCTACCGACGATCTGGCCGCCATGACCACGGCTCAAATTGCCGCGCTCACCACCGCTCAAATTGACGACTTGACCAC
>JACCDM010856771.1_pt1 | contig 12349 bp, 12 predicted proteins | sample 7445851 | NCBI WGS metagenome assembly JACCDM01 (sample SAMN15323438, study PRJNA562643) | freshwater metagenome | isolation source: river surface water | place: USA:Blue River Watershed | collected 2017-08-16
ATGCCAGCTGCAGTTGGTGCTGGTTCCTTCTGGAAGGAAATGACCGCTTGGGTTGCTGAGAACAAGTCTGACAAGGCTGTTCTCGATGCAATCGAGAAGTCATGGCCTAAGTCCTAAAAATTAGAGAATCAACTAGAAAAAGTTGATTAGCTAGCTTAGAAAGAGGTGCGGTGGATTACACCGCACCTCTTTTGCAAAGTAGATTTCTCCATCAGAGAATATTTCGAAAAACGAAATGAAAAAAGGAGTGGGAATGCTTGAGATAGCAGCGCGGCAAACCCAACTCGAACAAGCTTTTTCAAAGTTAATTGGTTTAGTTGTCACGGTTATTCTCTTCGCACTATTTGTTAGCGCGGCTTTTTGGCTCGCCGAGCGCACCTCTGAGAGGTTTCAGCGCTATATCAAGTACTTAATATTTCTCGCACCAGCTTTGCTCCTTTTATTTATCGGCTTGATTGGTCCTGCTCTTCGCACTCTCTACCTCTCATTTCGCGATGCTAGGGGTGAGAATTTTGTAGGTTGGGAGAATTATCACTGGGCTTTCACGCAGCCAGAAATTCTTGAGGTCTTGAAAAATACTGGAATCTGGATGGTAGTCGCGCCACTTGCATCAACTGGGTTTGGTTTAACTATTGCGGTTTTAACCGATCGAATGCGCCGTCCCGGAGTTGTGAAATCTTTGATATTTATGCCGATGGCGATTTCCTTTGTCGGAGCGGGCATTATCTGGAAATTTGTATATCAGTTTCAGCCCAATGATCGCGTTGCTGAAATCGGATTATTAAGCCAGATTGCAGAGTGGTTGGGTTTTGTCCCAACTAACTGGATACTGACCTCTCCGCTGAATACTTTCTTGTTGATTATCGTCTTTGTTTGGATTCAAACCGGTTTTGCGATGGTGGTTTTATCAGCGGCCATAAAAGCTATTCCTGATGAGATTCTAGAAGCTTCGATGTTGGATGGAGCAAGTGGTTGGAAACGTTTTAGCAAGGTAACAGTTCCAATGATTCGTGGCACCATCATCGTCGTCCTCAGCACCATCACCATTGGCGCTTTGAAGGTTTTCGACATCATCCGAACTATGACTGGTGGAAACTTTAAAACCAGTGTGATTGCAAATGAGATGTATAACCAATCTTTTAGAGCCTTAAATTACGGAACGGGTAGCGCCTTGGCGATTATCTTGTTTATCGGCGTGCTTCCATTAGTGATTTACAACGTTATCCATCTGCGTCGAGAGAGAGCGGAGCGATAATGAAGATATTGAAGCGGAACAAGGTAAGAGATATCGAAACCGTAAAGACCCATCTATCAAGCCCTTGGGCAAGTTTTGCCGCAATTTTATTGGCCACAATCTGGACTATTCCAACCTTTGGTTTGTTTGTCACTTCCTTTAGACCCAGCACCGGTATTAATGCTTCCGGCTGGTGGACGGTACTTACCAAACCAGAATTCACACTAGAGAACTACTCACGAGTTTTATTTGAGGGTAGAGGAGCAACCCCGCCTTTAAGTCAGTATTTCTTGAATACCTTCGCGATCGTTGTGCCTTCAACAATAATTCCCATAACGATCGCGATTTTTGCTGCGTATGCAATTGCCTGGTTTGATTTCAAAGGTCGCAACTTCCTATTTTTCTCGATATTTGCGCTGCAAGTAATTCCACTTCAGATGTCACTTATTCCACTTTTGCAGCTATTTTCAGGTGGGTTACACATTGGTGCGGTTACCGTTATTCCAAGTTTTGGGATAACAGGCACCTTCATCCCTATTTGGTTGGCCCACACAATGTTTGGACTTCCCCTGGCTATCTTCTTGTTGCACAACTTCATCGCCCAATTGCCAAGAGAGTTAATAGAAGCTGCCCGAGTAGATGGAGCTGATTACTTCAAGCTATTCCGTCAGATAGTGCTGCCGCTTAGCGTTCCGGCCATTGCATCATTTGCCATATTCCAATTTCTTTGGGTTTGGAATGATCTACTAGTTGCATTGACATTTGGTGGTGGAAAACGAGAAATCGCCCCGCTCATGGTGAGGTTGGCTGAGATGACTGGAACTCGAGGAGGGGATTGGGAGCTACTAACTGCTGGCGCATTTGTATCGATACTTGTTCCAGTCGCTGTTTTCTTCGCTCTGCAGCGGTACTTTGTGCGGGGATTGTTGGCTGGATCGGTTAAAGGATAACCCTTCAAAGTTACTTAAAGTTATCGCCGTAAAGTGGCATACTGCTGGTTATGGCCAATTCAGTAAATGCTATGTCTCTGCAAGATCTGAGAAATAGGAAAAGTGTTAAGTGGCGACAATTTCCATCTGATGTGCTGCCACTTCCAGTGGCAGAGATGGATTTTCCAATTGCTGAGCCAGTCAAATTTGCATTGAGAGACATGATTGAAAGATCTGATACTGGTTATCTAGGGCCATTTCCAGAGATGTTCGAAGCTTTCGCCGAGTTTGCTAAGCAAAGATGGAATTGGAATGTTGATATTTCACAGATGAGAATTGCTACCGATGTGGGGGTTGGAACTGTTGAGGTTATAAGAACCCTTATTAATCCGGGGGATCGAGTGATGCTCAACTCTCCGGTTTACGACAATATGTGGCGTTGGGTTGCCGAGGTAAAAGCAACTTTGGTTGATGTACCTCTTGAGGAGAACAACCTTGATTATTCACTTAATCTAGATGCGATAGAGCGCGAGTATCAAAAGGGAATTAAGGTCCACATAATTTGCCATCCTCACAATCCAGTCGGAATTATCTTCTCTAAAGAGGTATTGGCAAAACTTGCCGATCTAGCGGTTAAGTATCAGGTCAAAATAATTAGCGATGAGATTCACGGTCCACTGACCTATGAGCCTAAAACCTTTACGCCGTTTTTAGCGGTCAGTGATGCCGCTCGCGAAGTGGGGATTACCGTAACCAGTGCTAGTAAGGGGTTTAACTTGGCTGGGTTGAAATGTGCATTAATTATTACTAGCTCCCAAGAGCTAAAAGAGAAGATCAATTCCATGCCAATTTCAGTGGCATTTCGCGCCTCACTTTTTGGTGCGGTAGCAGCAACAGCGGCTTTTAGAGAGTCGTTGGCTTGGCTAGATGGAGTAATTGCAGCTCTAGATGAGAACCGTAATCTTGTGAGACGGCTAATTGATACTCAATTACCGGCAATCGGCTATCGGATTCCAGATTTTGGTTATCTGGCTTGGTTAGATCTCTCAAATCTTGGATTAGGCGAGGAACCAACAAAACAGATTTTAGAGCGTGGAAAGTTGGCCATAAATGGTGGAGTTATGTATGGTCCAAAACATACGAGCTTTGCCCGTCTTAATTTTGGAACCAGTCCCGAAATAATCACAGAGGCTTTCCATCGAATTCAAAAAAGCCTGTAAGGCGCAGAAGTAACAGGGCAAAAGATTGTGAAAACAGATTACGACGCGATTGTTGTGGGAAGTGGACACAACGGTTTAGTAGCAGCCTGTTATTTGGCAAAGGCTGGTAAGCGGGTTCTGATACTAGAGAAAAATGATTATGTAGGTGGGGCCACAACAAGTATCTCTGCTTTCAAGGGTATTGATGCCCAGCTTTCCCGGTATTCCTATTTAGTGGCATTGCTTCCAGATCAGATAATCGCGGATCTATCACTGAATTTTGAATGTTTGAGTCGCTCTGTATCCACTTACGCTCCCTATTATGATGAAACGGATCAAGGCTTGATCATTAACAGAGTCTTTGATCAAGAAAGTCATGAATCCATGGAGTTGTTGACTGGTGGCCGAGATGAAGCACAAGCTTGGATTAATTTTTACGCAGCGGTACAAGAGTTTGCTGGTGTTTTAGCCCCCACATTTCTACAGCCACTTCCTACAGCTGCAGAGGTACAAGAGATGGTTGATCCTTTAACTTGGGTGGAGTTAGTCGAAAATACTTTGGGTCAAACCTTGCATGACAATTTTTATGACGATCTAGTAAAAGGGATTGTTTTAACTGATGGATTGATCGGTACCTTTACTAGTGCTGATAACTATGCTGCCAACATCTGCTTTCTCTATCACCTAGTTGGAAATGGGACCGGTGAGTGGAAGGTTCCCAAAGGGGGAATGGGCGCTCTAGTTGCTGAACTAAAGAGGCGTTGCCAGGAGTTGGGTGTTTCGATAAAAACAGAGACTGAAGTTGTATCCGTTTCTGAAAACGCCGACTTTATAGAGATGAGGACTAAAGGGGGCGAGAGTTTCACCAGCCAAGTACTACTCGCAAATTGCGCGCCAAAAGTACTTGAGAAGATCGCCGGAGTTCCCGCTCCAGAGCTTCTTGACGGTTCACAGTTAAAAATAAATATGGTTTTACGGGAGCTTCCAAAGCTAAAAAGTGGAATTGATCCGAAGAAGGCTTTTGCCGGTACCTTTAGAATTAATGAAAGTTTTCATCAACTAGAGAGAGCCTACGAGCAGGCTTTGCAGGGAAAGGTTCCCGATGAGATACCTGCGGAGATGTATTGCCACACTATTACCGATCCGTCAATTATGGATCAAAACCTGGTTAAACAGGGTTTTCATACCTTAACTTTATTTGCATTACATTTACCTGCTTCTTTATTTGATCAAGATCATGATGCGATCAAAGAGATTGCGGTAAAAAGAGTTTTGGACTCACTAAATGAGTATTTGGAGCGTCCCATCCAGGATTATTTGGCAAAAGATGGCGATGGCCATCCATGTATTGAGGCCAAGACCCCTCAGGAGCTTGAACTTGCCCTTGGTCTACCGCGCGGAAACATTTTTCATGGCGATTTACAATTCCCGTGGAAAACTGAGGATGACCCACGTAAATGGGGCGTCGAGACAAAATCAAAGCGGATATTTATCGCTGGCTCAGGAGCAGTACGCGGCGGGGGAGTTTCTGGAATAGCTGGTCATAATGCAGCTATGGCCGCTTTGGAAAGTTTTGCTCAACTGGCGTAGGCTTTAACTTGTGATTAAGGCGCTGCGCAGATTAACCGCATTTGTAGCTTTGCTGGCGGTTGCCTTCAAAGGAGTTCTCTCATTTTTGTCATGGGTAGAAAAACAAGATGAAGCACAAGCGGTCTGGAATGATGATGAAGATCGTGAAGAAGAGTTAGAAGAGGCTTTTTAATGAGCCAAGCCAATTCTCCGGTTTATATTCCAGGTAGCTGCAATCTTGGAAAAGAAGAGATCAGACGTCGCCAACTTGTTGCAATCTTGGGTCTGGTTCTTTCAGTATCAACCTTCGCTGGTTTAGTTGGTAGCGACGCTCCTGCCTCAGCTCGCTGGGGGATGTTTGTTCCTTTAATGGTCTTCTCAATTGGTTTCATTCAATCTCGCAGAAAGTTTTGTCTGGCTTACGGATTTATGGGAACTTTCAATTTGGGCAAACTAGGTGACTTGTCCAGAGTTCAGAGTCCGGAGGATCGACGCGCTGATCGAAAAACGGCGTTGAGCATATTGGTTCAGGCGGCCGGTCTTTCGCTGGCTTTAACTTTTATACTTGTAATTCTGCCTTTTTAGTTTTTGCGATTTTTACTAGCTAGTTTGCATTAATCTCGAAGTAATTTTGTGAGCCAGTAATCCAATAACAATTCCCCAAATCAAATCTATTGATATGACGGCTATGGCCGTGAAAATATAAACCACCGCTTCTGATCTGGTGGTGGTCAGCGCTTCTTTAACCGAACGAGGGCTCGCAATTCGTAGCGAAGTACCCAAAAGAACCCCCGCTAGCACCGCTGTTGGGATAATGGAAACAAGTGGCGCCAGCAAGAAAACGACCATCAACAGGAAAACAGCATGAATCATCGCAGCTAATCGGGTTCGAGCACCGGAGCGAACGTTTACGCTGGTTCGAGCAATTGCTCCTGTAGCCGGCAGCCCGCCTGCAAAGGCGGATGCGATAGTTGCCAAGCCCTGACCAAGCAACTCCTTGTTTGGTTGATGTTTCATTTGCTCATGATCAATAGTTTTCCTGGCCATACCGTCGGCTACGCGCGCCGATAACAAAGATTCAATAGCACCTAAAAAGGCAACCACAAAAATCGCATAGATGAAACCCTTAATAGGCAAACCAGAAAAATCAATTGATAAATTTAATTCCAAAGTTTTGGGAAGATTTCCAATTCGTTGCACATCTAAATCCAATATTTCACTTACTAATGTCAGCGAGATTACCGCAATTATGCTTGCAGGTATGTGAGCCTTAAAACTGAAAATCTCGCGAACTTTTGGCCAACTCCACTTAATGGATAAAGTTATAATTACCAAAGATAAAGAAGTGAAATGTATTTCTTGTTGGAATGCTGAATCCAGTGTGTGTACGGCAACCTCCAATGTGTGAGATCCTGAAGCCTTCTCTACCTCAAAAATCAATGGAATTTGTTGCAAAGCGATGATTACCGCTATACCAAGGGTAAAGCCCTCCATCACCGACCATGGGACAGAATCTATAAATCTGCCCAACTTTAGAAAAGCCATCAGAATTATTAATAGACCAGCACCAACACCAATAGGAATTAGGGATCCGATACCGTAATTAGCAACTAATGGAACCAAAACCACCGTCATAGCACCTGTTGGACCGCTGACTTGAAAGTTTGAACCACCAAAGAATGCCGCTATAAAACCGGCAATTATGGCGGTTGTTAAGCCAACGCTCGCTGGAGCACCTGTAGTAATCGCAAAACCCAGGGCTAAAGGCAGTGCGACTATGCCGACGGTAACTCCGGCCATTAAATCATTGCGCCAGAAGCGGAAGAGAGCGCTCCAATCTGCTTTGTAGTTAAACTCAGCAAAATACGAGGAAGTGCCCCGTCTTTTATTACCGCCCATACACCGTAAGGCTAAACCTAATATTGAGATTTTCACAGTACCTATTCAGGCATTTCAAAAATACTTTAGAAAATTCCTCACCAGCACCGTTGTGGTGCATCTCGACTAAGAGTAAGTTTTAGCGAGGTAATTTTTATTAGGATGTTTGCAGTTTGCTAGAGGAGTCAAAATGAAAATAATCCTTCACAATCATGGTGCAGCTTTGGCTTCAGACTTTACTGAAATTTCAACAGAGAGATTAGAGCGACTCTCGCGGTTTAACGTAACAATAGAGCGAATTGATCTCGATATAAGACACGAGTCAAACCCACATTTTGGAAAGAATTCTCATAGGGTTGTTATCACAACTCATGGCTCCGGACCCTTGCTGCGTGCTGTAGGAGATGGCTTTAATGACTTAGCTGCATTTGATGAAGCTGTAGAGGCGCTGGAGCTGCAACTTAGAAAGCACCATGAGCGGTCTAAAGATTTTGACAGAACTACTTTGAGAAAATTAAAAACCTCAAAAATTTAAGACTAGAGATCTGCTGTTCCAGTTTTGTCTTTAATTGTTCCTATCAAGAAATCTTGAGCGGTTAGAAACTCCTCGTAGTAGGTCGCATTCCAACTTCCCATTTTGGGATCAAAGTAAGTGCCGTCAATTGGTGAGCTTCCGCTAAGAAAATTAATGGCTGCTTGTGTTTCTTCAACCAAGCCCGGTATTTGATCCCGCTTGCTTCGTAAAACACATTTTGGATATTTCTCCAACTCCTTATAGATAGTTAAATCATGGCCGAGCACGACAATAATGGAACTGGCCATGTCCTCAACCAGAGAGATTCTCTCTGGACTATCTGTTGCAAGTGTTAGGTATTGATCCACCTGTTTGCGATATTGAACCCAAGCCGTCTTTCCTTCTACTTCTTCTGAGATGATCAAATCTTTGACCGCCTGACACTCCAGAGCTTGCTGTGATGGTTTTCCTATTGGTCCAAAATGCAGGGTTCCCCAAACTGCAAAAATCGATAGGGCCAGCAAAATCGGCAGCGCAAGCCAATAGCGAAAGGACTTCACCGTCGTAGACTAACCGAGTAGTCCAACTCACCAGTTGAGTAACCCTAGGAAAATCCGGGGTGCGTGAGGTTCGATTCAACGAGGAGCATTAGTTTTGATTGCCGACATAGAAGAGGCGCTACTCAAAGCGGCTGAATTACTAGTCGACCCATCTGAGGTGCGACGAATTGTTATCTCGGGCAAACAACGCAACCAGACCCCTCCCTACATCAGAGTGGATATCCGACCAATTCAGCTAAAAGCTGGGTTGCATTGGCAATGCGTCAGCCATGATGGCAAGAAGGACATCACAAAGAATTTGCAAATAGATAAACTCAATCTAAATTCATTCTTTATTGAAGGATATTCAAATTTGGTTGTAGAGAAGGGATCACAGCAGCTTAATCTTCGAATTACCAAATCGGGTAAGGCGGAGTTTGGTCTAACAAAGCTAAAGCCAGGATCAAACCTGGAAAGATCATTGAATCACGATCATGAAAAGAAGAGATTATTAAGTGAAGCTGACCCGATTTTTAAAGTTTTAGGAATTAGCGACAAAGATGGAAATTTAAAACCAAGCCGCACTGACAAGTTTAAGCAGGTGCAGGAGTTCTTAAAGAATGTAGCAACAGTAATTCCAGATATCAAACCAAACTCTGAGGAAAGTAAAAAAATAAAAGTCGTTGACCTGGGATGCGGTCATGCGTACCTAACTTTCGCCACTTATCAATATTTGAAAAATGCAGGTTTCGAGGTTTCAGTCGTGGGAATCGATGAACGGGAAGATAGCAGACAGCGAAATAGCGAAATCGCCAAACAGTTGGGCATTTCTAATGAGATTAAGTTCCAAGCAAAACGAATATCTGAATTAGATAAGTTTGAAGTAGATATTGCCATTGCCTTGCATGCCTGTGATACCGCAACAGATGATGCGATTGCTTGGGCAGTCAAAAACCATGCTCAAGCCATTTTGATTGCTCCATGTTGCCAACATGATATTCAAAAACAAATGCATGTTCCACCAAAACCATGGGCAATTGCTACTAGATATGGAATTTTGCACGAAAGACTTGGCGACATAATTACCGATTCTTTACGCGCACAAATTCTGCGCATCTTGGGTTATAAGACAGAGATCATTGAGTTTATTGCTGGCACTCATACACCGAAGAACATAATGATCAGGGCGATGAAAACAGGTCCAAAGAATCAGAAATTTAGACCAGAGGCCCAGTTAAATCCGACGACACCAAAAGATTTTGCCGAGTACGACCTAATGTTGCAGCAATGGGGAATCACCCCAAAATTGCAGGATTTACTGGCTCCGCAGCTAGATGCGCTTCGTTAGATAAGCAGAGTTGGATAGGCTTAACGCTATGTCGGAAGAAATCACCGGAGGCAAAGTTCTAGCCTCACTGCCAAGAGGTCAGAAGGTTGGAATTGCTTTCTCTGGAGGACTGGACACTTCAGTTGCTGTGGCCTGGATGCGTGAAAAGGGAGCACTACCTTGTACATACACAGCAGATCTTGGTCAATATGACGAGGGAGATATCTCCGGGATTCCGCAGCGCGCTAAAGATTACGGCGCAGAGATTGCTCGCCTGGTTGATTGCAAAAGCTCATTAGTTGAAGAGGGATTAGCTGCGATTGCATGTGGAGCTTTCCATATTCGAACTGGCGGACGGGCTTACTTCAATACAACTCCACTGGGTAGAGCTGTTACCGGAACCCTGCTAGTAAGAGCCATGCTCTCCGATGGAGTACAAATCTGGGGAGATGGCTCTACCTACAAGGGTAATGACATCGAGCGTTTTTATCGTTATGGATTATTAGCAAATCCAAATTTAAAGATTTATAAACCTTGGCTAGATAAAGATTTTGTTACTGAACTGGGTGGCAGAAAAGAGATGTCGGAATGGTTAGCTGCACATAATCTGCCATACCGAGATAGTGTTGAGAAGGCTTATTCAACTGACGCAAATATTTTGGGCGCTACCCATGAAGCAAAACAACTCGAGGAGTTAAGCTCTTCAATCGAAATTGTAAATCCAATTATGGGTGTGGCATTTTGGGATCAGAGTATTTCCATTGCCTCAGAGGATGTTCGCATCACCTTTAAACAAGGTCGTCCAGTAGCGATCAACGGCAAAGATTTCTCAGACTCTGTTGCGCTGATGAGAGAGGCCAATGAAATTGGTGGCCGACATGGCCTTGGCATGTCTGATCAGATTGAGAACCGCATAATTGAGGCAAAGAGTCGAGGGATTTACGAAGCTCCTGGCATGGCGCTTCTATTTATCGCGTATGAGAGATTGGTTTCAGCGATTCACAATGAAGACACCATTGCCAATTACCACGCAGAGGGAAGACGCTTGGGCCGTTTACTTTATGAAGGTAGATGGCTAGATCCGCAATCTTTGATGCTGCGCGAGTCACTAACTCGCTGGGTTGCTTCTGCGGTCTCCGGCGAGGTGGTTTTGCGTCTGAGACGTGGAGATGATTATTCGATTATCGATACTAAAGGTGATGGTTTTAGTTACCATCCAGAGAAATTATCTATGGAGCGCACCGATTCAGCTGCCTTTGGACCGACAGATCGCATCGGACAATTAACGATGAGAAATTTGGATATCGCAGATACCCGCGCCAAATTGGAGCTGTATCGAAATCAAGGTCAGATTGGAAAGGGCAACTTTGATCTAGTCGAATTAGAGGATGGCTCAAAGTAGGTATGTATTTTAATAAATTAGTTTTTGGCTAATACCAGAAGCCAAAATCGGAAACGGAGCAAGCATGTCGAACAGCCCCATCTCAAAGATTCTTGATAATTTCATTGAAGAGGGAATAAAACTCTCCCCAATTGGTGCGACCATGCTTGGTGTTCCTGGTCATGATGACAGGCTTGATGATTTCTCGATGGTGGGATACAAAAAGCAAGAAGATTTAGCTCGGAACACCCTTAATGCGATTCAGGCCGAAACTCCAATCAATGAGTTTGATCGAATCGCAAAGGATGTAGCAATAGAGCGTCTCTCATCAGAGCTCAAATTAAGTGAGAGTTTAGAGTCCAATATTCTTTTCAATTTGATTGCTTCACCCGTTACCCGGATTCGTCAGGTCTTTGAAATGATGAATAAGGAAAAACCGGAGACAGTTGCAAATGTGACAAAGCGTTTAAATGCTGTGGAGGAGGCTTTCACCGGTTGGCGTTCAGCTTTGGCCTTTGCCGCTGAAAAAGGAAAGGTAAACTCCCGGCGCCAGGTTTTGGCAACAGCAGGGCAGTTAGAGACCTTTTCTAAAGGCGCCTTCACCGCTGTTGCTAAGAAATTTGATCCATCCAGTTCAAATCAAGAGTTAACCGCAGCCGCTCAGCGCGCCGAAAGAGCCTCAGGTGATCTAGCAAAGTGGTTGCGCGATGAATATGCCCCAAAGAGCGATCCTAAAGATGGGGTTGGTGCAGAGCGCTATCAGATGTGGGCCAGACACTTCACTGGTGCGGATTTAGATCTTAGAGATACCTATGAGTGGGGTATAGAGCAGTTGAAGATGATTAATGATCGCATGTGGGTGGCTGCAAAAAAACTATATCCAGATGCGACTTCGCTTCGTGAAGTAGCAGATCGTTTGGACAAAGATCCACGTTATACAGTTGAAGGTGAAGAAGAGTTACTTAAGAAGTTACGTGAATTCATTACAGCAGCCGTGGAAAGATTAGATGGTAAAGAGTTTGATATTGATCCACGAATTAAAAATTGTGAAGCGCGTTTGGCGCCAGAAGGTAGCGCATCTGCCGCTTACTACATGGGGCCTAGTGAAGATCTTTCTCGACCAGGAACAACATGGTTTCCAACTATGGGCAGAAAAGTTTTTGGTTGGTGGAATATTGTTTCTACCTGGTACCACGAAGCGGTTCCGGGACATCATCTACAAGTTGCCACCACAAAAGTTAATACTGAACGTCTAAATCGTTTCCAGAGAAATAGAGTTTGGGTTTCCGGATATGGTGAAGGTTGGGCGCTTTATGCAGAGCGTTTGATGGATGAATTGGGCGCTTTTGAAGATCCAGGTTATGAAATGGGTTATCTCTCCGCGCAAGGTTTAAGAGCGGCACGTATCGTTGTTGATATCGGGATGCATTGCGGATACACCGATTTTGATGGACAGGTCTGGAACGCTGAGTCAGCATTTAAACTACTTCATGAACGTGCTTTGTTGGATGAAATCTCGGCGCGTAGCGAGGTAGATCGCTACTTGGGTTGGCCTGGACAGGCGATTTCATACAAAGTTGGAGAACGTTTTTGGATGGAGTGCCGTGAGGCGGCAAAACAAAGACTGGGTTCTAAATTCGAACTTAAGAAGTTTCACTCCTTCGCTCTTAATTTGGGCCCGATGGGCCTTGATCCCTTCAAGCGAGAAATGGCGCTTTGGGATGGCAATTAAGTAGACTTAGTAGGTCGTTTCCGGGGTCGGTGTAATTCCGAACCGGC
>JACCDM010137980.1_pt1 | contig 12345 bp, 15 predicted proteins | sample 7445851 | NCBI WGS metagenome assembly JACCDM01 (sample SAMN15323438, study PRJNA562643) | freshwater metagenome | isolation source: river surface water | place: USA:Blue River Watershed | collected 2017-08-16
AAGTCGGTCGGGTTCACGATCAAAGAAATTGGTCAAATCATTGACGCTTGGTACAATAAGAAATATACCAAGAAACAAAAACTTGAAATTCTTGATGACAAACTGTTTTCTTTGGAACAAAAGATGAGGGAGATTAAGGAAATGAAAAAACAAATATTTCAGTTCAAGGATGATGTATTAAATAACAGGTGCTAGGTTTATGAATTAAAAAAGGGTCATACTATCAAAGTATAACCCTTTTATCTTTATATCTGCTCCCCTTTCGCACCAAAGTTGCAGCTTCTGGGGGAACTTTATATCTTGAGTTTTAAAGTTTATCCAGGTTGTATAAGTAATGATTTTGACTCAAAAAAGCCCTTACATCAAAGGAACTTGTTATCTGACGATAGGAAGTAGTTAAAATACTATTTGCTAGTAATTAACTACAAATTAATCATTTCGTTGCTCTATTCAAACGAGTTCAAAACAATATTCTAAAATATTATTACACTTAATATAAAACATGATAATATTTTTATTCAGGATTAACAACTTGATCAAATACTAACGCTATTTTAATGCAAGATAAATTCTTAAATAGTAATTTTAGAATTTTATCAACTGACTACCGATATATTCAATTCTAATACAGATCAAGCATCGAAGACTTTTGAATTGAGTTGATATTAAGAATTTGTAAGCTAAAAATATAAATGTTCAGGTTGATTTCCAAACTACACTGTTTGTAATCATCAAATGTAAAAATGAATAACAGGGGTTTGTTGTATTTGAAAGCAAATTGGAAAATTGAATTAATTTAAATCCTAAATAACTTTATTTATTTGAAACATCAGGTAATAAGATTATTACCTGATATTTTATAAAATTAACTTTTCTACTTCGACTGATGTCAAGGGTCTGCTATTATTTCAGCTACCATTTAATTCATGCGATTAATTTCCGAACGTTTATTTGTCAAGAAAATAAATAGAAAATAATTTTTCAGCATATTTTTCAGCATTAATAATTAACCATTTTTTATGGAAAATTGCTATCAAAATATAAACTAAAGTTAGAACGCTCGACCAAAAAAGTAAACGATTGTCATTTAAAAAATAACCAAAAAATATCGAAGCAATAGAAAAAGGAATTGAGATAAATAAACCACCACTTAAATTTCTTACAAAACCATAGTTGATATTTGCGTCTTTTACCTGATTGTTTTGCTGATACTTTGTGCTCAATAATTTAGAAGCTTGATTCAATATACCCCTAGCTTCAAGAGGTTCATTTTTTTCTTCATCGGAATTTAAAAGATTTAATTTGTAATCAATTTTTATTTTTTTTCGATAATTAATTTTAGTTTGTGTTGGGAGCAGGTTGTTATTAAAGGACATTAAATAAGATGTCGGAAACCCATTTTTATTTTTAAAATACCGATTTTCCAATTGTGTCCCAAGGCCCTTTGTCATAATACTAAAAAAGTATGTCATAATAAAAGTCATTGAAAATCCCATTATAAATGAAAGGCTTACGACATAATCACTTATTGAATAATCAGAATATTTAAGAGTGCCGAAAAAATATATGAGGGTGAAAGGTATAAAATTGATTAAACCTGGCAAGTAGCTGGCAAAAAGAGTATAACGATTTAAATTTATTTTTGTCATTTATTGTAATTTTTTTTTAGTGTTTCATAAAATTCAATTGCCTTATTTTTTCCAATAGCGAGTATAGCCCTTTCTATTTCTTCATGGCAACGTTTATATTTTTTTTTACTCCCACAATAGCATTGTGTGTTTCTTCCAATTTTTTCATGATTCAAGATTTGCTCAAGCTGGTTTAATATATCTGACTTGTTTGATGTTGAAAAAAGTTCATAGTATCCCTCCCAGAGTCCTTCAAAACCATGGCTTCTTTCACCAGTCGGGTATAATTTGTCCTTTTCTCTTACATACTCTCTACAAAGGTGTGGATTTAAGATATTTTCAAGAAACCAATTTAGATCAATTCCTTTTTGACAAATTTTTGCTTCATCAAGTGGATTCGAAAAACATAAAGTTCCATTACTATTAACGTGTCTATCAGATATTTTAGGTATTTTATTGCTTGTTTCTATAACGATTGGAAATGAGTAGGGGTATGATTCTGGAAAAAGTATAACTATTTGATAGGTTTCTATAACTATTCCGGAAATTGAATCACATGCTACAAATGACCCCTCAAGTGAAATTTTACCTTTGTAAGTTCCTCTTGTCAGGTTCGGAAACTTTTTTGAAGCATTTTCAATATCTTTTATAAGATTAAACATTTTTACACCATGGTTTTTGAATGATGGCAGCAGATGCTACTCTTTTAGCGGCATCCAATTTTTCTTGTTCCTGTTCACTTTTTGTCTTCGCTTTTTTTACACCTAAAGAAGTTATTTCAAATATTATAGGTTCAGGTTTTGACTCTTTCGGAAAAACACCTGTATTCAAAAAATAGTCAATAGAATCAACCTTCTTAATGTATTCAAGTTTTGCTTTATAATGTGGTGGATTATCGTCATCATTGACTATTTTCTTGCTAGATGCTATTATATATCCACCTTTTCTTTTATAGTCAAGTATTTTTAGTGATGAATCTTTGGGAACAGGATTTTCCTCTTGTGGTCGGTCATTAAAAAATGACCATGAACAATGGTGGGGTGAAAGAAAAATATCCCAATTCAATGCTTTTTCATTTAAGTCGTTTTTGTATTTTATTGTCTTTTCCAAAATTATATGCCAAGAATTGTAATCAGAATCTCCTCCGAAAATGGCTAATCCTGAAAAATCAGAGTCATTTGAGCTAGATTTAAAACGAGCTTGAAATACAATACTTGTAGCGTTTTTATCCTTTTCCAAAGAACTAAGATGTTCTTTAAATGGAGCGTGAACAAATATTGAAAATGTATCGTGCTTAATATTATTTATAGTGGATACTACAGTTCCAGGAATTAGGCGAAGATGCTCAAGATCTTTATATTGTTTTTTACCATCATATCCAACAATTTTCACTCTATTCCCGGGCAAATTCCTTTCAATGTGGTTTTTTTTATGCAATTCCAGTCGTCTTTCTGCTTCCATTTGATATGCATCTTCATCATCATTTGTGCATTCCTCAGCAATCATTGGAGAGAACCACATTTCATCAATCATTATTAAACCGGCTTCCATGTCTTTTTTTGAATAAGATTTAGGGTCTCCTTGGTAAAAATTTTCTTTATAACCCCTACAATGATCATTGTCGCCGTGAGTAAGAATGAATGCGTCAATGAACGGATATCCATTACGGTAACTGATGCTATCTAGCATATCTTTTTTAACATCATAAATTTCATTGTCTTCACTATCAATTGAAATTTGACGAATATTACAGTCAACAACAATGGTTGTACCAACATTTGTCTTAATCATTGAATGATCGCCATTACCTACAGGATAATATTTTATCGAATGCATTTGTATTTAAGGGTTTTTGTCCCTCCTCCTATAGAATAATGCTAAGAAAGAACTATTTTTTGCCACTCATGGCAATTTTTTTTCATCAAATAGCATATTATTGTACAAGATATGGCAATCAGTATTGAACAAGCAATTAATTCAGAAGATATGGAGGCTGTCTTTGACAGCATGACTGCCTATGTTGCTAAGCGGTTAGAAATGCTAGATATTAAAAATTTAGAAGGAAAAGAGCCAGAAGACTTTGTTAGTGAAGTTTTTCTTAAAATTCTAACATATGAAAGAGATTGGGCTAAAGCAAATTGTACATTTAAACAGTTTCTTTTCGGATGTTTAAAAAGTCATATTTATAGCTTTTTGAAGGGGTTAAAGAATCAGTTCGCTGATAATTTACCAGATGATGTGGTAGATGAAAATTATGATGTTGTTGAAATAAAAGAAATAGCTATACTGAATTTAATAGATAACGGATGCGATAAATACGAGATTGAGATATTTGAATGCTGGTGTGATGGGTATACTAAACCAAGTGACATATCAAAAGTATTAAATAAGGATGTAAAGGAAATTTACAATGTTCAAAAAAGATTATTAAGAAAGTTACCTCAATTACAAATGAAATTAAAAAATATATTATGAACAAAGAAATTCAAAAAGTAGTTGATTCCGCTTTGTTCAATTTTTATTTGGAAGCAGATAAAAATTCAATTTCGGAAACTATAAATGAGTCGGTATCAAATTTGGATTCGTACAACAAAGTGAAGAAAAAATCATTGTTTCTTTTAAAAGCAGCTATTTCTAAAAAAAGGAATGAATATCTTCTTTATTTAGTTGATAAGTTTCAAGATGCAATCATTAATAATATAGAAAGACCGATTTCTTTACTTAAAGAATTAATTCAATCTAATCAATCTTTTGCATTATATAATAGCTTAAATAAACTTTCAAAAGATGATATTATTGACATAATAAAAGATAAAAATTTAGTTGAATTATTGGAAAAATTAGACAATAATAGCGATGTTATCTAAAGGTCAAATATGTGCAAAAAATATTTTAAGTGATTGTGGTCTTGAAGACATAATAGATACCCCTTTAGATCTTTTTGTTTCGGGTCTTGGGGGTATTTTTATTGAAGAAGCACTAAATAACTGTGATGGTAAAATAATTTTTGGAAACACAAAAGCAATTATTAAAGTAAACTCAAATATTCAATTCCAAGAAAGAAAACGATTTGTAACCGCTCATGAAATAGGCCATTTAATTATGCACAAGGGAATGGAACTTCCGGAAGATACTTTTGCACACTTTAATATTATTGCTGGGATGGAAAAATCAATGAAATTTGGAATACAAGAATTGGAGGCCAATGATTTTGCAAGTGAACTTCTAATGCCAGAACAATTATTTTTAAAAGAAGTTAGAGGTAAAAAATTTACACCAGATTTGATTCGTCTAACTGCTAGTCATTTTAAAACAAGTCTAACTGCAACAGTTTTCCGATACCTACAATTTAATCTACACCCAATATGTATTGTATTTACTGAAAATGGGAAAGTGAAATATTGGAAAAAGTCTCAAGACTTTAAATCATGGCCAGCCGATTATAATAGGCTTCCACCTCCTAGTGATTCTGTTGCGATGGAATATATTCAAAACGATTATAGATACATTTATTCTGTAAAAGAAAAACCCGAAGATATTAGAAAATCTACATGGTTTAAATTAAGCGAGGATGAAGAAGATACTAATTTCTATGAATATTGTATTCCATCAAAACGATATAAAACAATTCTAAGCATTATTTGGGAAGACTAAATTGTATTGATATTTTAAAGAATTTTTATAATCAAAATATCTAACGAATAGGATGAACTGAATAATTGACGTTTAAGATTGGAATTTATTTTATCATAAGCATAATTGTGTTGTTAATATACCCCGCCACTAATTTTTAAGTTTCTCATTCGTTCATCAAATAATGGCTTGTTTTTACAGAACTCAGATTTATAATATTTCTCCATGCTCTTCAAGAGCTCGTCTCCGTAACCATGAATCTTGGCAAAACTATCGGCATAAATTTCTTTATTAATTTTATTTTTAGATTGCACCTTGTCATATCCAATTGGGTCATATTCTAAATTTTCATTTATCACTGATGGTAATGGTAGTTCAGGGTATTTGTTAAAAAAATGACCTAACTCGTGTAATATTATACCTATAAGTTCTTCATGATTTATTTCTAATTTTTCACACATAGTTAGATTTATTATGACAAGTTTTGATTTTATTCCATTGTTTAGTTTTTCATATTGAATATTTTCTATTGAAATCCCATAACCTTCGTTTAAAATTTTTTCAAGTGAATTTAGATTGTGATAAGATGGGTTAATATAATTTTTAAATTCATTTTCAGTAGTAATAAAAATATTAGAGGAAATAATCGGAGGAGTTATTTTTGATAATATTTCTTCAATAAAACCGCAGGCCTGAGTAAGCTTCTTTTCTTCACTTGAAGTAGAAACGAGAACTGTCATAAAAAATTGATATTGGTTAAAGTTAATTCATTTTGACTCCTGTAGCTCCCCAATTTTTCCAACAATTCTTCCTTTTGTTTTCTCTTTTTTACAGAAGAGAAATAAATCTAATGTGTTTTGTAATTTAAATGGAGTAGAACTATCGCTTCTTGTATTTTTCTTGTTGTGCATTTTAAGCAAATTTAAAAATATTTCATCACTAAATTATAGGCTCACTCAAATTATGTGTATATACTTTTTTCAAGTTTAATTATTTAAGATTGAGCTAGTTATTGGAATATTATTTTTATTGTTTCTTGTACTCGAGTTCTTTTCAGCAGACTTGAATAGGTTTCCCATCCAAGTCTTGAAATAAAAACATATGGAATTTCATGATCTCCGCCAGCTTTTGTAATGCATGTAATTCTAATAGACATAATCGTAAATTTTAAATCTTATTAAATTAAATCTCTATACAAAGCTAAACTGTTTGTTACAAGAATGGTTCAGTATTGATACCTAATTAATCACATTAGATATTCACAATTTGAGGTGTAAGAACATCCTCTCAACAGACAACAAGTTGACTAAAAACTAGCAATTATTTGCTTGTTCCATGCAGAACTACTAGGAAATCAAGGAGATAGAATTAGAAAATACAAAATTTAAGATACGAGATGGTATCCTTAATGGGACGACATTAAAAACCCCTCGCCTTTCAGCAGGGGTTTTCTTATTTATTGAACATTCGGGAATATTCGGGAAGGTTAATAGTTTATTAATCTTCGACGCCTAAAATCGTATTCGAATTAGACAGTTCAAAAGTGACTACAATTAAATCGTAAATAGCATATAGATTTAAAATAAAAACTGTCAATCTCAAGGATTTCAAAACAAGACTAATTTCAAAAAAACTAGCAAAACAGTTATTTGATTTAGGGTAACTAAAGTTTTGCATAATATATAAACTAGAAATAAAAACTAACGTTGAAAAAATAAATAAAATATTATGTTTAACTTCTTTAAACAATAACCTTAGGTTTGATTCAATCTTTAATTTTTTTTCGATATTATCTTTATATTTTTCAATCACCTTCACCTTTAATTGTTCTGTTAATGAAACTATAAAAGGGAAAAGTGTAATTGAAAATCCTAATAAAATCCCAATAAAAACGAACAAAAAATCATTATCATTAATTTTACTTAGATTAGTTTTATAATTATATAATAAAATATTTATTATAAAAAAAAGTAAAATAATTGGTAATAATATTTTAAAGAATTTATTAATCATAAAAGTAAGTCATCGTTTAATTTATCTAACTTATCTAAATCTTGCTCTAAAACATTTTTATCTAATTCTTCAAGTTTATCAATATCATAATTTTTTTTAATTATTTTATCTATACTTGAAAGTATAAATTTCTTTCCATTTCTATATGCGGTTACGGTATATTTACCCGCACCAGCTGATGCCAAAGCTACGTAATCTTCTAAATTTGACTTCAATAATTTTAATTGTTTTAGTTTATTAATTAATATAATCCTAAATTCAGTGATATTAGTTTCTTCGTGAACCTCTTTTACTAAATCATTTGCTTTAAAACGACCATTAAACAAATTGGGAGCATTTAGTCTAAGATCGAATTTTTCAATCTGATCGACAGTACTTATTTCATTCCAAAATTCATTTTTATCAATTATTGGTTTTAAGAAAAATGAAATATTATGTATTGATAGATTATCAGAAAAAAAAGATTCAATTTTTGCTTTTGGTATATCAATTGAATTGTAAACCGTGGTCTTATCTTGTATGAAAACAATTTGTCTTTTTAAATCTAATAAAATATAAACATATGGAGTTCTTAAATCTTGTACTACTACTACGGACTCATTTCCTTCAACGTTTTTTTTAAATTTTTCTTCCTTTGCTAACTGTATGCAATATATTTCTTCATTTATTTTTTTAGTAAAAAATAATATATATTTTAAGTTTCTATATATAAATGAGATTTTTTTCTTTTGAGCAAGTTCACTAATTAGTTGTTCGAAAAGTTCTTCTTTTACTATTTTTTCATCAAATAATGATTTTTGAATGGTATTAGGTTCAATTAAATTATATCTGTAAGAATAAAAACGAATCATAGATTATTATTTTTGTTTTATTATTTAATATCATCATCAGCAAGTTTTACTTTTCGGAATATTCCAAAAGGTGTGCCAACAAAGTCTATGTTAGATTTTTCTACTCAATCAAGTTATCATCAAAACATATATTTTTTAACAATTGTTAAATTCAAGTAAGATTTTTTAAAACTTTTCTAATAACTTATGCTAATATTTAATCGCTCAAGAGCTTGATTGTTATTTCATTTATCTTCTAAAATACATATCGATCAATACTTTCGGAATTTAGAAATTAAGAATAAAAAAATGACTATTATTTTCAATAGTCATTTTTTTATTCAATTAGATTCCCCCAAATCTTAATTAAATCATTTTTTTAATTTATTCTTTTTCTTTACTGCGCATGTTACAGATTTAAATCCAAAATTATACGCTGTTGTTCCGCAAGTATTGCTTGCGCTCATATTTAAAAGCAATTTGGACTGTGTTGGATTATAAAACTCTACATATAAATCTCCATTACCATCAGCATTCCAAGATGGCCAAGGTCCGCCAACATGTGAAACAGCTGTCCAGGTTACACTTGAATTTGATGTATAAGTAAAATCATAATTAGTACCTTGATACATACAAATATCATTTTCATCACCCGGGGAATTATATATCATTAAATTAGGGCTTATATTTAACACTTGAGGAGGACCCGCAACTAAAATAGAATTGCCAATTATTTCAGAAGTTCCATATTGAACAGTACATCCAGATTTAGAAATTTCTAATTGAATTCCACCTTCACCATTCGAAACTTTAGATATATTTGTCGTACTAGATGTAGGATTACTAACAGAAAACACGTTACTAGGTGTTACTGACCAATTATAATTTGTAACCCAAGAAGGAACATTCGTTGCTTGAAAACTAGAACTAGAACAAATAAAAGCGCTACTGGTAAAGTTTAGCAATGGTTTGGGTCGAGTAATTGGTATTTCAACAGTAACATTATTGTATAGTGATGAGCAAGAGTTTATTGGTCTAATTTTAATTTTTTGACCATCACCACCTTTATCATTCGGAGTTATATTTACATTATTCGTTCCTGCTATCCAATTTGAGCCGTTTGATGTTGTTGAACCTAATATCCATCCTGTTGGTAATAAATACTCGTAATTAGTAATTGTCCCATAACAATTTGCGGGTGAAGTTAGATATGTCCCATATTGTATATTCGAAAAATTTATATTAATACTTGAATTATCACATTGCTGTTTATTAATAGCTGTAATGTTTGGTTGAATTGTACTACAACTTGTTGGATAGTAAAATGATTTAATTTTAGAAAATGTAAAATCTTTATATGTACTTACATTTGAACTATTTTTATAATTTATACGAAATGTTTGAGAAACATTTTGATCAGCAAAAGAACCATTAAAGTAAAAACTTGTTATTCCTCCTCCAGAAGATATATTAAATGCATTAGAAACAACTGTTGGATTTCCAGAATAAGCTACAACACTTGGACTAGTTCCGGTATATACCTGATCAATTATTACAAAAAACTGATAAGAAACGCTAGGACAAAATTCTGTTGAAACAGCCGGAGAAATTGATTGCTGAGCGTTCGTTTTAATCAAAAAGAATGTTAATAATATAACCGTTAAAATTCTTAATTTCATAATTCTAATTTTTATTTAAATAAATTTGCAATCCTAATTTTGAAGAAAAATTAGAATTCCTATAAAATGTTTTTTGATTCTCATAATCTAGATTATCATTTTTAAATCCAAATAAAAACTCTAATCCTATATTTTTATTTAGAAAGTAAGTTGGGCCAATGAAAATTGAAGAATATTTCCCAATTCCAGTTTCATTTTGCATTAATTTATGATTACTCAATCCATAACTTAGCTCTCCTATAAGATTAAAATTTTGATTTAAAGGATTTAAAAAATAATATCTTGATAAGATCCCGAGTGAAATAATTGTTTCATTAGAAGTCGAAGTGCTCGATAAACTATTTTTATCTTTCACAACATTGTAAGTGAAATTCGGAGAAATACCAATGGTAAATCGATCACTAAGAAAATAACTAATATTACCTCCTAAATAAAAATTCTTATTCACCGCTTCTTGATTATAAATATTATTTGAACCTGTGTTTTGGGGTACAACAGTATATTTCGAGTTATTTACAGTGAAATATCCAGTACCGCCAATAAGCCAGTTTCCTCTTTTAACTTGAGCGTTAAGATTTAATAAAAACAAAAAAGAGAAGATAAAAAATAATATAGTTTTCTTCATAAAAAAGTTTGCATTTAATTTAAACAAATGCAAGCTGAAGAAAATTTTTTAATTAAACAACAGTATAAATACTGATTTTAAATTAGTAAGATAAATAAAATTAAAGTTTTAAAGAATACGAGATATTTTATCTGAGTAAGATGATAAATAAAGTTCTTTTGTTTTTGGACTCAAATTGGATTCAATAATCATATTAATTACTTTTTGTTGCTTTTTTTTCAACTCTTCAAAAATTCTCATATATCTTATTTCAACTATGCCAAGTCGCTTTGCTAATTCAATGAATTCGGTTTTTCCAAAATGACCATAAGTGGCATAATAATTGGATTCATGGTCTTCCTCGAACAAATCTAATGCAGTATCTGGTTCTCTTGGAGTATGAATAATTGTACTCATTAAATCATAGAAAGGTGATAATTCCATTTCACCAAAGTCGTTTCTTATTAATGAGAAGTTTTTCAAGTGCGCATCCCCATTTGATAAGATATAATTAAATATAATTATCTTAAAGAAGTTTTCAATGGCTATCATAGATGCTGGCACATATTTTTTTATCAGCTCACCAATTTCTAGATAACTACCCTCATATTTATAAGATTCTCCATGCGTTTCTTTTGTTCTATTGGTTATTTGTGCAAAATCTTCTTGTATGTATTTAGTTCCATCCCTTTTTACATCAAACCTTTTAGTGATATAAGCTGGTGTACCATCTTTAAAGTAAATTAAAGCATTATGTGCAGTCTTGATATTAAAAATTTGTGATGCAATTTGCATGGTCAAATGCTCATTCTCTGGTGAATCTTCCATCATCTCTAAATGATCTGCTGTGGGAATTGGCTTTATAATATATTGACCATTTTTCTCACATAACTCAAGCTTGTCTCCAACTAATTTGAGAGAATACTTTAACTGCACTCCAGATATTGACATTCTTTTTGAGTGATCGTTATACATAGTCATGTTTTCTGCCTTAGGTTTATCAAATTCCAATACATTAGAAACACGCTTACCATCAAATAGTTTCTTTCTACATGAAAGGCAATATTCATTTTTCTCTAATTTTTTATAACATCCTACGCATTTCATCTTATAAAGGTTTTACTGTAATTGATCCAATATTGTCTTCCTGTGCCGTTAACAATAATCTACCAAAATGATCATTCTCGTCAATTTTCAATAACCTGCATTGAATATTCTTATTTACCCCCTCAGATAATAAACCAAAGAAAAAAGCGAATAGCTTTTCAGATTCGTGCCTTTTAATGCTCCTCGGTAAGGTTAAGCTAATAGATGGGTTATTGTCATTTTGCAGATATGCCGCATCATATTCAAATGCATAATTGCCATTTAATCGCTTTTCCAATATACCTGCTAAAATGCCATTATTAAATACTCTTGCTTTCATTAGATCATTGATTTAATTTGAACTGATAATTCTAAACCCAGCACATCTAAAATGCTGTTTAAGGTATTTATAGAGGGATTCCTTATACCTAGCTCAATTTCAGAAATTGACTTAAATGTGATGCCCGCCATTTCAGCCACATCCTTTTGAGTTAAATTCAAATAATCCCTTCTTTCTTGTATGATTTTGCCAATTTGCTGGTTATTCATTGGAAATATATTTCTAATTTTAGCAAAATTAATACTATTTTAAATTAAAATAATCATTTTTAGAAATATATTTCTAATTTAATTAAACTAAAGTTGAAATATTGTAATTTATCAGCAAAATAGAAATATATTTCTATTTTACCAATTTTCCTTGATAAAGTTAGTAAGTAGTAGATGAAATGACTTGAATTTCTCTGCTTCAAGTTTCTCTTTTGATTGACTTGAATAGAACAACCAAAGTTTGAGAATGGCCAAAACCTCTTTCTGATGGTATATTTCCCTCAAATCTGGAGTCTTTGCAAGTTTCTTAGTTGGTTTCATAA
>JACCDM011128220.1_pt1 | contig 12334 bp, 27 predicted proteins | sample 7445851 | NCBI WGS metagenome assembly JACCDM01 (sample SAMN15323438, study PRJNA562643) | freshwater metagenome | isolation source: river surface water | place: USA:Blue River Watershed | collected 2017-08-16
ATCCGCAACTCGGTGAACGCGCGCGGGCAGGAGTTCTTGTCCGCGAAGCAGATGCACGAACTCGATATCCGCGGCGTTCGGGCGTGGCTTCTGGCGAACGGCAAGGCGTGGGGCGACCTTACCGAGACGCGCAAGTTCGGTTCCGCTGTCGCGCGTAGAATGCAGTCGGTGCCGTTCTCGTCTGACGAAATCGAACGGTTGCCGCCGAAGCACGCGGCCCGCACGAACCCCGCGCTCACCGTCGAGCGGTGGGTGTACGGCACGGTGACGTTGCCGCTCTTGTGGCGGTGCGAGAACCCGGTGGAAGTGATCTTCGACGGCGCCATGCCGGTCGAGAAGCAGAAGGAGTCGGAGTGATGAAGAACGAGAAGTGTGGCATCGCGCAGTTGGTGGAACTCGCGATGGGACCGCGTTTAGTAACGGTGATGGTCGGCGATCCGGGTGTCGGGCGAACCACGATTCTCGCTGCGATGGTTCGCTACGCCGCGAAGAGCGGCGCCACGGCGATCTACGCCACGAACGACGAGACACGCGAGGATGCGCAACGTCGCTTCGCGGGCATGAGCGAAGAGGCTGCGGCACGCGTTCACGTCGACAACTACCCGAACGCATACAACCTGTTCGAGCGCGCGCTCGTGACTGGCGACGACCTCGTGGTGCTCGACCGACCGTCGGTCCCGCCGCATCGTTTCGACGACGTTCTGCGAGTCGCGAAGGCGCCCAACTTCAAGGCCGCGACCATCATCGCGCCGTCGTTCACGAAGTTGACGTTCCCGAACTGGGTCGAGCCGGAACACACGTCCGACGTGCTCATCATGCTCTCTCGCGAAGAGAACGTGGCGGGCGTCGTCGCGACGGTGGCGAAGAATCGCTGCGGTTCACGCGGACAGCGGTTCGTGTTCAAGTTCACGCAGTCGGGGCTCGCCGTCCCGAGCATCGAAGAGGTCGCGTGAGCGCAGAACAAGAAGCTGCGATCGTGGCGTCGCTCGCCCGCGCTGGTGAGCAACTCAACGAGTTCCGACGCACGATCAAGGCCGTGATGGGCACGGGCGACGATGAGGCGCGGGAGTGCGCCGAACTGCACCTTCAAGCGCGCGACGCGCTCGCTCGCGTCGCAGGACACGCCATCAAGAGAGCACGACAGCCGTGAAGCACAACCTGATTCTGCACTACGCCGACGGTGGCGAGTTCGCTCGCATCCCCGTCGCAACCGCGTCGCTCACCGATGCGATCTTCTCGATCGTGGGCGGCGTCGACAAGGCGACGAGCGTAGAACCCGTGTCGGTGCCTCGCATCGAGGCGCTGCACGAGCACCTCCGCACGGGCGACGCCCACGCGGTGTTCTCCCTGAGCGAAGCGTTCCCGCTCGACGAGCCGGTCGGGCACCCGCTCGTGTGGGGCGCCACGTTCGAGGATGCGCACCGCGAGGCGGAGGCGTTCGGCACGGTGATCGACCCCGACGACCTCGCCCGCGAAATCGGTGCGGCGCGGTGAACTGGCGCCCTTTCGACGACTACGCGACGACGGCCGACGGCTCGCTTGCGTTCATTGCGAGCGACTCTACGGCGGCTTCGTCGGGTGTTTTCTGCGTCACGTCGGCTTCGTCGGCGGCGTATCCTGAGCCGCCACCGGAGCGCAGGCTCCGCGAGCAACCGTCGCCCCGTGAGCGGCAGCGCGAGTACCTCCGACGGCAACGCGCGCAGTCGCGCGGCGGTCGGTAGAGGAGAACCATGCCGTACGTTCTGAAAGACCTCGTGCGTCACGCCGCCGCACACCCCGCTACGTTTCAGATCCCGTCGAGGCAACTGCGGGAAACGCTGGCGGTCGGCTCCTCCGCGAAACTCGTTTTCGTGCCGAGTCCGTCGGTTAAGGGAGGCGGGCACGAAAGGTTGTGGGTCGAAATCACTGCACGCGAGGGCGAGGAGTACATCGGCCGACTCGAACGTGACCCGATGTTCATTGACGCCATCGGCGTCCGCAAGGGCGACACGGTTCGTTTCCGCGCCTGCCACGTCGCGAGCATCTAGCCGCGATGCCCTGCCGCCTATGCAAGCGCGTGGGGCACACGGCCCGCAAGTGCCCCGATGCGCCGCCGCCACCGGCCTACGTACGGCTCGCAGCGCCTCCCGCCGACCCGTCTCGGCCCTTCGACCACGTTATCCGTGAGCACCTCGGAGCCGACGGCGTGCTCGGCGTGCGGCATACGTGGCGGCACCGGGAGACGGGCGCAACGATCGTCGCGGAGTCGCCGCGCGTGCCGCTCGATCACCCCTACGCCGCGGAGGGCATGGTCGCCCGAAGGCAAGTCGCCAGCGCTGGTTGTGTGGCGCGTTCGATGCCTCACTCGCTCGTGGTCGAGAAGTCGGCCGACGGCGTGCTCCTGCGCGTGTGCGTGCCCGTCGCGGAGTCGCTCGCGCCGTGAAACGTTCGCTGCCCCCGATGAACGCCTCGACGGCGGCGCTCAACCCGAAGGTGGCGGCGAAGCCCTCCGCCGCGACGCGCGGGGCTTCTGCGAGGCGCGCGGGTGCATCGTTCGAGGGTGCGATCGAAGACGAACTCGACGCGCTGGTGCTCGCGGGGCGGGTTGCGCACTACCTGCGCATCGACGCCCGTAAGATCGAGAGCAAGGGCGTAGTGAAGGCCCGCATCCCGTCGGCGTGCGATTTCGTCGGGGTGCTACCGGGTGCGGTGGCGTTCTGCATCGAGGCGAAGAGCACGGCCGACGGCGACGTGTGGGCCACGGAGGCGCACGCGGAGGCCGCGAAGCGCGGGCGTGACCCGGCGCTCACCGAGAAGCAGTCGGCGCAGTTGAACGCCTACGTGGCAGTCGGCGCCGTCGCGATTCTCGCGGTGCGCAAGGGCGGGCGGGCGGAGTTCGTGCAGTGGGGTGACGTTCGGACGGGGAGCGACGGGCGGCTTGCGTGGGAGCGAAGCGTGGCGTCGGTGCGGGAGGCGTTGTCTCAGCCGCGGGCCATGCGCGAACGCGACACGTCGCCCGACGCATCGAGGAAATAGAGGTAGCCGCGCTCCTTGCGCACGCCGACCTTCGCGACCTTGCGCCTGCTCTTGCCGCCGCGCTTCACGCACGCGACGTCGCCGTCCGTGTCGATGAAGTACAAGCAGCCCTCTGCGCGACGAACCCCGACCCGTGCAACCTTCTCGGCCATGATGAACTCCGTGGTGAGCAACCGAAATCGGTCGCTCACCGGAGGTTACGGAACGTGGCGGCGAGAAGTCAAGGGTTGCGTGCGGGCCTAGCCTCCGAGCGCGGCGAGAAGGGCCTTCAGCCGCGCGATGAGCTCCTCGTGCGCGGCGAGTGCGTCGGTGAACACGTTCTCGGCTCGCACGGAGCCGCCATCGAAGACGAACACGCCGTCGATGAACTTGCCCTGCACGCGATGCACGTCGGCGGCATCGCCGAAGGCGTTGGTGATGATGAAACGTTCGACGGTGGCGTTCATGGCGGGCACCTTCTAGAGACCGTAGAACTGCCGCGCCGCTTCGCGGGGCGACCGACACGCGGCGGTGCATTCCTCGTCGTCGCGGTGCCAGTTGCAGCACCCGAGCGGGAGCGCGCCGTGCATCGTCACGGCGTAGGCGTAGCGAAGCACGCCGCGCTTGCGCGTATCCTCGGCGTCGCGCCCGAAGGCGTCGGCGTCGTGGCCGTGGTCGCGAACGATGCACTTCAAGGGGCTGAAGGTGACGATCTCCGCCACGATAAAGCGGAGACTCGCGCGGAACTCGGGCGAGAGGGCGGGGCGAGTATCGGTGTTCATGGCGCCTCTTGTACGCCGCCATCGGCGCGGACCTTACGCCCGCCGCGCCGTTTTCTCGCGCGGGCCTTCGCAGAAGAGGTTTCGCGAAAACCGACGTGGCGGCGTAAAGAAGCGAGCGGCGGGAGGCGTAGAAGGGCCACCATGAACACCGACAACACCGACGAAGTGTTCCGCCGTTATGCTGCGATGGAGGCGAACCACGCCCGCAACAGCGCCACGCGCGAACTGCGCAACGTGGCCGACGAAGTGGCGAAGATGCTCGCCGACTGCGAGAGCGGCACGCCGAGTGAGACGCGCGCGGAGCACGTTGCCCGCAACGTCGTGAACTCGTTCGCCTGCGCGTGCGTGGCCTACGGCAAGTGGGCGACCTTCGCCGCGCTGGCGTGGGGGGCGGAGCGCCCATGAACATCACCCTCGATACCGCGCGGCGCCTCGCTCGCGCCGCAGACGAGAACGCGAACAGCGCCTTCAAGCGTGGCTTCGCCATAGCCAGCGCCACCCGCTACTCGCTGGCGAGCAACGTCATCGCAGCGGAGGCAACCGAGGCACGCGCCAACGCCCGTCGCGATGCGGTGAGGCGTCTGCTGCGCCGCAAGGGTTTCACCGTAGAGGTGCTGCCCCTCGGCTTCGTCACGATCGTGCGGGCACCGTGAATGCCGCCGACGCAGCGGGCGTATCACGCTCACGATGAGGCACCGCACGGTCTACCGCTACGTGGTGCAGGAGCGTCTCGCTCGCGTCCGCGCGTGGTACGACTACCCGCGCGCCGTGCCGTTCAAGCGCCACAAGGACGCGAACGATCTTGGGAAGTCGCTGGTGAACTCTCCCGACAACCGCGGGCACGATCGCTACTACCGCGTTCAGCGACGCGAGGAGACACAATGATTGACGACTCGTTCGCAATGCTCCTAGCGCTCTCGATGGCGGCGCAGTCTCCGCACGAAGCCGCGGCGCTGGTGAGTCTCCCGACGATCCACACGTACCTCACGGCGCGCGGGTGGACACCGGGCAAGATCCCCCCGTGGACGTTCGGGCGTGGCATCGTGTGGGACGCGCCCCCGAGCACGCACGGGGACGACTACGGCGTGCTGTTTCCGAACACCGAGGAGACGCGCGACTACGCGATGGTGCTCGTGGACGCCGCGAACGGCGTAGGGGTCGAAGAGTCCCGCAAGGGCACCAACGTTCTCGCCGCGTGGCTGTTCGCGCAGTGGCAGACCGGCACGTTTCGGGTGACGCCGTGAACCACGAGTGGCAACTGCGACGCAAGTACGCGAAGGACACGGTGATGCGCTGCGCCGTGTGTGGCGCTTTGCGCGCTGATGGATTCCATGTGTCGGCGGACGAGTGGGGCTTCGATTACCGACGCAAGGGCCACGTTCGCTGGCATCGTGAGGAGCCGCCGTGCGGGCCGAAGCCCGCCGCAGCGCCGCCCGTTCGCGCGAACGTTTCACGCGCCGCCGTCGCGGAGGTCGCCGCCGAACTGCGCAAGAAGGCCGACACGGCGCACGCCGATGCCCTCGCGGCACGGGACGCCAGCAACGAGTACGAACTCACCGTGTGCAGGGCGAGGTTCGCCGCCTACGCAACCGCCGCAGAAGCGATCGAGAGGGTGTTGAAATGAACGAGCAAGAAACATCGGAACTGCGGGAGCGCATCGAAGGGACGCTGCGCGAACGTCACGTCGCCGAACTGGTGGATCGACGCGACAAGGTGATCGTCCGGGTGCTCCGCGAGCGGGCCGATAGCCTCGGCGTCAACCCGCCGTGTGCGCTTGCGACGTGGTGCGACACCGAACTGAGGGTGTCGGGTGCCACTGAACTCGACGCGCTCACGTCGCTCGCGGCGACGCTCGGCCTCAACGCGGACGGGAGCGACCCGCGGACCGAACTCGAAACGCTGCGCGCTGCGGCGCTCGCCGACGTCGGACGCCTCACCGCCGAACGTGACGCGGCGTACGCGATCATCGCGGGGCGCGATACGCCGCCGACCGATGCCGAAGTGGGGGCGCACGAGCGCGTGAACGGACTCGGTTCGGCGTGGCTTTGCATGTGGGAGGGTCGCCCGCGTGTGATCGAGCACTCAAGCGGCGTTCGCTACATCCGGGGGACCGGAGGGCGTCCGTGGTGGCCGCTCGACGCAACGGGGCGCCCCTGCGCGTGGCCCGTGGTGGCGCCGTGAGCCCGATCGTGAGCGCCGACGAACTGCGGGAGCGCATCGAAGCGGCGCTGCGGGAGCGTCGCGCGACCGACACGATCGGAGTCGGCGTGCGCCCGGTAGGAGCCTCGCCACACACGCCTCGATCGTGGCTCGCGCACGCCAGCATCGTATCGCTGCGCGACGGACGCGAAGACGCTTCGTGGCGCTGCTATGCGGCAACCGAAGACGACGCGCTCATGGAGCTCGCGGTCGCCGTTGGCCTCAACCCCGACGGGAGCGACCCGCGGGCCGAGGTCGAGCGGCTGCGCGCGATCGTCGAGCGGCACGCCGCGGAGAAGGCGCAACTCGTCCGTGAGGCGCACGAGGCGATGGAAGCCACCGTTGCGGAGGCGGTGCGGTACTACAGTGCTGCGAAGGATCGGATGCAGAAGAAGGTCGACGCCGCGTGCGCGGAGCGCGACGCCGCCATCGCCCGCGCCTATGCGGAGGAGCGCGAGCGGGATGCGGTGCGGGACGCGGCGAGGGAGTACCTCGACGCGCGTGCTGCGTACGACGTTGCCAACGCGTACGACGCGACGAACGCCGACGATGAGCGTCGCGCGTGGGATCGTCGTGCGGCTGCGCAGGGTGCCCTCGCGGCGCTCGTGGGAGGCTCGAAATGAGCACCGACGACACGCCCGCGTTCACCCTCGGAGGCCCGCCGCTCGACGCAGTGCAGCGCCTCGGCCTCGCATGTTTCCGTCTCGGGCCGAACGCCCCCGAGTGGCTCAAGGGGACGCTGCGCGATGCCGCCGCGGAACTGCTCGCGCAACGGGCAATCATCGCGGGGCGAACCGTCGGCCCAACCGACGAAGAGATCGAGGCGCACGGGGCCGCGGGCGGTGCGTGGCTTCTGCTCTGGGAGGATGGCGTTCTGAGCACGGTCACGAAGGCGAGCGCGGTCAAGAGAGCGTTCGCTTCGGAAACCGCTCCGGTGCGGTGGCACGCGCTCGACGCGCAGCGATGCCCGTGTGCGTGGCCCACGGTGACGCCGTGAAACTACCCGCCGATATCGCCGCCGCAATGCGAGCCTACGATGCGGCGTGTGCTGCGGAGGGGCGCTTGCTCGACCTCGACGACCCGATCCTCGACGGCACCGACGCCGCGCAACCCGCGTGGTGGCGTGGGCACGACCGTGCGACGGAGGCATGGCGCGAGCGCGTGGCGACGGCGGAGCGCGAGCGTGACACGGCCATCGCCGAAGCGGACCGGCTACGCAGCGTCATGCGCCGCGAGATCGCGAACACCGAGCACCACGAGAACTGCCCGATGCGCGGCACGACCGACGACGCCGACCCGCGCTGCAACTGCGTCGTGGGTGCCCTGCATCGCGCGCTCACCGGAGGTGCATCGTGACGCTCTCGCGCGAGACGCCCGCGCCCCACTCCCCACCGCTACGAGGTGAACGATGAAGAACGAAGAACAGGCGATCGCGCAAGGCCGCGTCGAGGAACTCAATTCCGAACTCGACGGAGCGACGGCGCTGATCGCGAAGCAAGCGACGATTCTCACGGGCGTCGCCAACGCGCTGCACGGCGACCCGCCGCCGCTCACGACGTGGAGTCACCACGATCTCGCGGAACTCGCGGCGGCGATGGTCGCGGAACTCGAAACGCGCAGGAACACACGAATCGTGAACGACGCGCTGTTCGCCGCTGCGAACGCGGACGTCGATCGCATCGCCCAGCGCGTCGTGCGCCTCGAAGCGGCGGAGGAGAATCGCGCGGGACGTACCACGCCGCCGACCGACGCGGAGGTAGCGGCGCACGGAGCGAGGGGCGGATCGTGGCGCTGCATCGTGACGATCAATGGGGAGATCGAGCGGAGTCTGTGCTCCGACCTCAACCGCACGCCGCCGAGCAGCGCGCTCGTGGGGTTCCCTCGGCGCCGCGGGTCGGTCTACGTCGAAACATGGTGGGCGCTCGACGCTCTCGGGCGTGTCGGCGCGTGGCCGATCGTCGAGGTGCAATCGTGAGCGCCCGCGATCAAGCGCTCGCCGCTGGGGTGCCCGAGTTCGCCTGCGACCGCATCGAAGAGACGGCGCGCGCTCTCGCTGAGAGCGACATCGGAGCGGGCCTTGCGTCGGCGACGTTCGCTGACCGCCACGACGCGCTCTGCGATGCGATGGAGGAACGCGGCGACGTGTTCACCCGCGCCACGGCTCGGCTCGCGTGGGAGGCGTACACCGAACGAGTCGCCGCGATCGACGCGGGGGAGGTGCAATCGTGAGCGCGTTCGTCACCGCCGAAGAGGCGCAGCGGATGCTCGACGACGGGCGGTGGGCCTATCACCCCGACGCCGAGGAGTGCGCTCGCACCGTCATCGCGCAATCAACCGAGAACGATCGGCTCACGGGCGTCATCGCCGACGCCGCCGCGAGTCTCGACGGCGTGCACTTGGTTGCCTGCGCCCGATGGGTGAGCGTTCACGCTCCGTGCGACTGCATCGTCGGCCGCGTCCGCGCGACGCTCGCGAAGGCGGCGCAACCGTGAGCACGCTCGACGTCGGCAACCCCGGCTTCTGCGCTGGTTGCGGGCTGCACTACTCGCACGCTCACTCGCCGCGGTGCCCGCTCGACGCCATTCTCCGGCACGCAATCGAGAACCCGCCCGAAGAGGGGCCGTCGCTGCCGTGCGAGCGTTGCGGCGTTCACCTCGACGATTGCGCTTGCTGGTTCGAGTTCGCGCCGTCCGCCGAAGATTACGAGAACGAAGAGTACGCAGGAGGTGAACAATGAGTACACTCGACACGATCGAAGCCGTCGCGCTCGCCGCGACGGAGAACGTTCGCGACAACGGCTACCGCATCACGGCGCCCGACGGGGAGGTGATCGTCGAGTACAAGCACTCGTCTCACCCGAACGCGGAGGCCGACGGGGCGCTGTTCGGGCGAGCGCGGGAGTACGTGCTCACGCTCGTGGCGGCGGTACGCTATCGGGATGAGCGGAACGCTTCGCTGCGGGCCGCAGTGCGTGAGTTCCTCGAAGCGGACGATGCGGCGCCGCGCCTCGACTGCGAACCGAGTAAAACGCTCGAAGAAGCGATCAAGCGTAACGCCGCGCGTCGCCGCCGTGCCGAAGCGATCGTCGCCCTCGCGGACCTCGTGCCGTGACCGTGCGCATCCGAACGTCGGGCGGCACTGTCACCATCACCGGGCTCACGGCGCCGTACGCGCGGTTGCTCGTGCGTGGTATCTGCGAGAGCAACCGGCACCGCCGCGCGACGCCCCGCATGGTCGCCCACGACGTTCGCATCTGGTGGCAAATGCACGGCGGCGTCTCCGTCGGGTGACAGCCCGCCGTCGCGTGATTACGCTGCGGCGATGAACTCGCGTCTCGACTCACTTCTCTCGACGGTGCTCCGTCACGCCGACAACGCCACCACGTTCCCGCAGCGTCTCGCGTGGACGATGCTCGCGCGCGGCATCGCTGCGCAGGCCGACGCCGCCGATGCGCGTCGCGCGGCGGTGGAACACTTCATCGCCGCGATCGTCGCGCCCGCCGCGATGATGGTGCAGGCGGCACGCGACGCGAGACCCGCCGCGCCGACGATGGTGAACTGATGGAGACGGCGTACCTGATCGCGCGATACCGCACGGTCGGCGGCGTTCGCTCGCTCGTCGGTGCGACGTTCGCGTCGGCGCCTAGCATCACGGGGCCGCTCGAAGTCGAGACGGAGGTGGCGGCGACCGCTACGGCACCGACGTACCACGATGCGTCGCTGGCGCTCGAACGCGACGTTCGTGAGAGCCCGCGCCTCGCGTGGGCAAGGCCGTTCGTGTTGCGGCGGTGAATACGCCGCGCCTCGCCGCCGTCGAAGCGGCATGAGTGATAAACTGGTGTGGCGCAAGCCCGCGTTTCAACTGCTCGACGAGGGAGCGCCGAAGCCGGAGCGCGTACAGGTGCTCGACGGCGAGCCGCGCACGATGAACCTGCGCGTCAACCTCGACGTGAAGGCCGCGGCGCGCATGAGCGTTCACGATGCGAACGCGCTGGTGCGCGCCGCCAGCCGCGGGCACGCCGAGAAGTACCTCCCCACGCGGACGTACACGATCGACATCGATTACCCGATGCACACGATCGCTCGCGTCAAGGTGTACCCGTACCGTAACGATATCGGGCATAAGCACGTCACCGTCGGCTACCTGCTGGCGATGCTCGGTCGGGCGTACAAGCGCATCTACCGTGAGCCCGAGAAGTTCGGCGTGTGGGGCCACGGCATCGGCGACTTGTGCTTCGCGAAGATCGCGGTGCGCGACAACATCATCAACGTGGGAGTCGACTCGTGATCCTGTTCCAGTTCCGCAATGCCGACGTGAGCGAGACGGCGTTCGCGCAGGACCGCGACGATCTGGCGGCGCTTCTCGTCGAACAGTACGGCGCGAACCTCGCGACGCTGGCCGCCGAGTACGACTTGTCCGAGGCCGAGTACCTCGCCGCGTGGCGCGCGATGGACCCGTCGGAGACGCTGCGCGTTCGCCACGAGCGCGGCAACGACGCGGACGAGCGCACCGTCGCGGAGTGGGTGGCGACCGAAGGCAAGCGCGGGCTGTTGACCACCTCGCCGTTCGTCGGGCAAACCATGCAAGCAAGTAGCACGGAGAAGCCGACGATGGCGACATTCGTACGCATGGCCGAACACGCTCCGCTCGACCTCGTCGCACGAGTGAGGGCGGGCGGAATGAGCCCAGGGTTGCTGGCCAGAGCGGCAGAAGCAATGGGCAAGATCCACGACCATGATACCGCTGTTCCCGAACTTCTGATCCTTCTCAAAAATGAGGATATCGCCGTTCAAGAGGGTGCGATCTACGGTTTAAGTCAACATCTGACAGATGACGTACGCCGCACCCTTCAAGAACTCTCTAGTGATGAATCGGTCCATTCGCTCATTCGAGAAATCGCGGCAGACTCACTGGAGAGTTGATAGTGATCTATCGAGTTTTTGCGTACCGAGCGTCATGGCTCTCGACTACAGCAGAAGAACTGTTCGACAAGGAATTCGCGCACGAATCAGAGGACGAACTCTCGGTCTATGACGTCCATCCATCCGCAAGCGTACAGACGCATGTAGAACACTACGCTGGAGCCAATTGCGACCCACCTCGAAGCGGTGACGGAATCGACTGCGCTGCCCTGAAGTGGGGTATCGTGCCTGATGACCCTGGCGGATTGTTTGCGGCACGCCGCCAAGCGCACCGACTTGTCCAAACAAAGAGCGAGTCCGATCGCAGAAGTTTTGCTAGCGATGTGTTCGGCCTGATCCGATCTCTTCCATCGGCAAAAGTCGAAGTGAGCAAGGAGGACATGCGGGATTACGTTAGCAACCGAATGCTCGCATCCGATCAAGAATGGACGTCGTTCATGGAGACGGCAAACGTCAACTGGAAGAAGTACCCAAAGGCAAAGTGACGTCTCGCATCAAAATCCAATAGCCACACTGTTTTTCTCCGCCGACTTGTGTTCGAATAGGGCGCATGAGACGCCCCACCGCGAAGCGACGCGCGAGCAAGCGCAACGGCAGTGACGCCGCGACCCCGAAGCGCCCGCCTCGCCGCCCCGCCGAACAGCCGCGTTCACTCCTCGACTTCCAGCGCATGTTCCCCGACGAGGCGACGTGCGCGGACTACATGGAGCGCGTTCGATGGCCCGATGGCTTCGCGTGCCCCTCATGCGCGGTGAAGCGCGAGCCGTTCCGCTTCGCGGGGCGCCCCGAAGTGCTCCGCTGTCGGGCGTGCGAGCGCGACACGTCACTGACGGCGGGGACGGTGATGCACAAGTCCCGTCAACCGCTGCATACGTGGTTCTGGGCCGCGTACCTCGTGACGACACAGACGCCCGGAATGAGCGCGTTGCAGTTCCAGAGGCAACTCGGCATCGGGCGCTACGAGACGGCCTTCAACCTCCTGCACAAGCTCCGCGCGGGGATGCTGCGGCCCGATCACGACCCGATCGGCGACCCCTACCCCGTGGAGGTAGACGAAGCCTTCGTGGGCGGGCGCACCATCGGGAAGGGGCGCGGCGTCACCGATGCTCCGCTGGTGATCGCCGCCGTCGAAGTACGCACGCGCGTTCACGAGAAGACCGGGCGACTCGGCGTGTACGCAGGGCGCCTTCGTCTGCGGCACATCGCGTCACGCGAACGTGAGGAGCTCGAAGCCTTCGTGAAAGAAAACGTTCTCGTCGGGAGCACCGTGCGAACTGACGGCTATACGGGCTACAACTTCCTGCGCGCGTTCGGGTTCAAGCATGAACCCCTCGTGCTCGGCGGTGACGCCGACAAGACAGACGAACACCTCCCCATGGTGCACCTCGTGTTCAGCAACCTGAAGACGTGGCTCCGCGGCATTCACTACGGCGTGAG
>JACCDM011296445.1_pt1 | contig 12319 bp, 12 predicted proteins | sample 7445851 | NCBI WGS metagenome assembly JACCDM01 (sample SAMN15323438, study PRJNA562643) | freshwater metagenome | isolation source: river surface water | place: USA:Blue River Watershed | collected 2017-08-16
CTGGGCTTGGCGCTCGACCAAACGGTGGGCGTAGTAGATGGGGGCGGGCATCAGCTCTGGTGTTTCGCTGCAAGCGTAGCCAAACATCAGGCCTTGGTCGCCCGCGCCGATGTTGAGGTGGTCGTCAGACGCGTGGTCCACACCTTGGGCGATGTCGTTGGATTGCTTGTCGTAGCAAACCATCACGGCACAACCTTTGTAGTCGATGCCGTAATCGGTGTTGTCGTAGCCGATGCGTTTGATGGTGTCACGTGCGACTTGGATGTAGTCGACGTGCGCGTTGGTGGTGATCTCACCGGCCAACACCACCAAACCGGTGTTGGTCAAAGTTTCGGCAGCCACGCGTGAACGTGGGTCTTGCGCGAAGATGGCGTCCAAAATCGCATCAGAGATTTGGTCTGCCACTTTGTCGGGGTGGCCTTCTGAAACCGATTCAGAGGTGAAGAGAAAGTCGTTCGACATAAAAAAAGCTCCTTGTTCTCAATGGGTGGTTCGGCGTTGCCGACCCTGAAAACTTGGAGCCCAGCGAACGCTTTAGCAGATGACTCAGGGCCAGGCCCCAAGCTGTCACACCGAGGTGTGTCATCGCCCTGCAAGTAGTTCTCTAACTCAGCGACAATGGATATTTTAGTGCACTTCTCGACGTTTTAAAAAGTCCATGGCGCCAGTCACCCGTCTGTTCCATTTCCTCGCGCGTTTGCCGTTGCCGTTGATGCAGCGTCTCGGTGCTGCGCTGGGTTGGCTGGTGTGGGCCATGTCGCCGAGCTACCGCCGACATTTCAAGGCCAATGTGCAAGCGGCCGGTGTGGCATGGCATGACGCGCGCCCTGCCATTGCAGCGATCGGATCGATGGTGGCAGAGCTGCCTTGGGTGTGGATGCGCCCTCACAGTGCCAAGCTGGATGGTTTGTTGGCATGGGATGGCGCTGAACATTTCGAAGCCGCCATGCAAGCAGGCAAAGGCGCCATCATCATGTCGCCCCATTTGGGCGCTTGGGAAATTGGGGCCCAAGCCATTGCCGAAAAATTTGGCCCCACCCACGGCCCTTTGGTGGCCTTGTTTCGCCCAGCACGCAAAGCCTGGCTCGAGCCTTTGGTGGCCAACGCGCGCACGCGACCTTACTTAGACTCTGCGCCGACGTCGTTGGCGGGGGTCCGCACACTGATTCGCACCTTGCGCAACGGCGGCTACACAGCCATCTTGCCGGACCAAGTGCCACCCTTGGGTCAAGGCGTGTGGGCACCGTTTTTTGGTCGTGATGTCTACACCATGACGTTGTTGGCCAAGTTGGCGCAGCAAACGGGTGCGCAAGTCATCATGACCTGGTGTGAACGCTTGCCTGCTGGACAAGGTTTTTGCATGCACATGCGCCCCTTTGATGCGCCCGAGATGACCGATCCACAAGCGTCCCCTGAAGCGGCGGCGGCCGCTGTCAACCGAGGCGTCGAAGCCATGGTGCGCCATGCACCTGGACAGTACCTGTGGGGTTACGCCCGCGACAAACAACCGCGGGCAGAGGCTTGAGCATGTTCAGCACGCTGGGTTTGTGGGTGTTGCGCGGTTTGGGTCATTTGCCTTTGGCTTGGTTGCGTGCGCTCGGCGCCAGTTTGGGTGCTTTGTTGTGGTGGGCGATTCCTTCGCGCCGTCGCGTGGTGCAAACCAATTTGCAGGTGTGCTTTCCCCATCTCACCCAAGCGGCACGTGATGCGTTGGCGCGTGACACCTTTGTGTATTTTGCCCAAGCGTGGTTGGATCGCAGCTGGCTGTGGCATCGCGATGCGGACTGCATTCACGCGCGTGTGCGGCTCACTGGCGAGGTGGCGCGTTTGTCAGAAGACAAGCCCACCGTTTTGTTCGCGCCACATTTTGTGGGCTTAGACGTGGGGTGGACCGCGTTGACCCTGAACCTGTCGCAACACTTCACCACCATCTTCACGCCGCAATCCAATGCGGCGGTGGACGCCTGGGTGGCCCAGGGGCGTCAGCGTTTTGGCAACGTGCGTTTGTTTCGTCGCGAAGATGGTGTCAAACCCATCGTCAGCGCTTTGCGTCAAAACGAACTGCTGTATTTGCTGCCCGACATGAACTTCGGCCCCAGTGAGTCCATCTTCGTGCCGTTCTACGGCGAGCCTGCCGCCACTGTGCCGTCCTTGTCGCGCTTTTCAAAGTTGGGTCGTGCGCGCGTGGTGCCGATCATCACGCGCATGACGGACACGGGTTACGAAGTGGTGGTGCATCCCGCATGGAACGATTTCCCAACCGACGATGTGGCGGCCGACACCGCCACCATGAATCAACGTTTGGAGGCGTTCATCGACACCATGCCGGCTCAGTATTTTTGGGTGCACAAGCGTTTCAAAACGCGTCCGCCAGGTGCTCCTGATCTGTACTGATCAGTCGTGCATCCAGTGGTACAAGGTGGTCGCAACCTCGTCCACCCCTTGTTTTTTCAGGGCTGAAAACAAACGCACTTCGCCGCCGCCCGCTTGGAGTTTGGCAATTTGCAGGGCTTTGGCGCCCTCGGTGCGGTTGAGTTTGTCGGCTTTGGTCAGCAGCACCAGAAACTTCAGCCCTTCTTCGACGCGGGGGCGGATCACGTCGAGCAAGATGTCGTCGAGTTCGGTCAGGCCGTGGCGCGGGTCGCACATCAGCACCACCGCGCGCAAGTTCGGTCGTGTCAACAAGTAGTTGGCCATGACCTGTTGCCAGCGAATCTTGTCTTGTTTGGGCACGGCCGCGTAGCCATAGCCGGGCAAGTCGGCCAAGACCGCATCGGTTTTGCCTTGACGACCCATGGCAAACAGGTTGATGTGCTGGGTGCGGCCTGGGGTTTTGGACGCATAAGCCAGCCGTTTTTGCTGGGTCAACACGTTGATGCAGGTGGACTTGCCGGCGTTGGATCGGCCCACAAACGCTATTTCGGGCAGGTCGTAGGCCGGCAGGTGGTGCAGCTGGGCCGCGGTGGTCAAAAACCGGGCAGTGTGGAGCCAGCCCATGGCGAATTTGGCCTGATCAGCAGGGGACATGAGCTCAAAGGCGGCCTTGGCGGCGGCTTTGTCGGCCGCACGTTGGGCTTCAAACTCAGCGTTCAACACCGTGTTGGGGGACACCTCTGGCGTGTCAGATGAGGCGTGGGTGTCATGGGGGTCTGGCTGGTTCATGCGGCATTGTAGAATCTGCGGAGAATTTCCAACGTCTTTGAGCTCAATTAACCAAAGCACACCTATGAAGCTGATTGCCTCTTTTTTGATTGCTACCGCCCTGGTAGCCCCTGTCCTCACTCACGCTGCTGAACCAGCGAAAGCTGCCAAGCCCGATTTGGCCAAAGGCGAAGCCAGCTTCAACGCGGCTTGCGCAGCCTGTCACGGCGCCGGTGGTAATTCCGCGGTGCCCGTCAACCCCAGCTTGGCTCAACAACACCCTGACTACATCGTCAAGCAGTTGCAAGAGTTCAAGTCTGGCAAGCGCGCCAACCCCATCATGATGGGCATGGCCGCCTCCTTGTCAGACGACGACATGAAGAACATTGGTGCATGGCTGGGTAAACAAAAAGCCCAACCCGGTTTTGCCAAAGAGCCTGAGCTGGTGGCTTTGGGTGAGCGCATTTACCGCGGTGGCATTGCCGACCGTCAAATCGCAGCCTGTGCGGGTTGCCACAGCCCTACCGGTGCTGGCATTCCTGCTCAATACCCACGTTTGGCAGGTCAGCATGCAGACTACGCCGTGGCGCAGTTGACAGCGTTCCGTGATGGCGTTCGCAAGAACAGCATCCAAATGAACCAAGTCGCAGCCAAGATGAACGACCGCGAGATCAAAGCCGTGGCCGATTACATTGCAGGTCTTCGCTAAGTCGATCCTTGTTGACTTCTCTAAAAGCTGGCTTCATGCCAGCTTTTTTTATGCCTGTCAGGAAAAGGGTTGCTGGCACGACTGACCTTGGAACAGTTTTGTTCGATTCAAAATAGCAACACCACCTCTTGAAAAGGCATTTCCCATGCGTCGCAGATTTTTTGATCCTTCGAATGACTCGGGTTTCGTTCACCCTGACAGCCGCGACATCACGCCGCCAGCCATCTATGCCGAGCGTCGAGCTTGGCTCAAGCAAGTGGCTGCGGGCGCAGCGGGTGCATCGATGGCGGCTTGGGCCACTCGCGATGCTTGGGCGCAGGCCGCTACAGGCGCTGGGGTGCCTCCGAACAAATTGCCCCCGTTGGTCGGCGCAGTCAGCCGCGTCAGTGGTGCGACCACCATGGAGCGCGTGACCTCTTATACAGACGCCAGCACGTACAACAACTTTTACGAATTTGGCACCGACAAAGCGGACCCAGCCAAATACGCCCACACCTTGCAAACCAAACCTTGGACGGTCGAGATCGAAGGCTTGGTCAAAAAACCAGGGCGCATCGACTTGGAGAGTTTGCTCAAGCTCAGTCCGATGGAAGAGCGCATCTACCGTCTGCGTTGTGTGGAGGGATGGTCGATGGTCATTCCTTGGGTGGGGTATTCGTTGAGCGAATTGATCAAACGTGTCGAGCCCTTGGGAAGTGCGAAATATGTCGAGTTCATCACCCAAGCCGATCCGAAGACCATGCCCGGTGTGCGTTCACGCGTCTTGGATTGGCCCTATGTGGAAGGCTTGCGCATGGACGAAGCCATGCATCCGCTGACCTTGTTGAGCTTTGGCATGTATGGTGAGGTGTTGCCAAATCAAAATGGTGCCCCTGTCCGCTTGGTCGTGCCTTGGAAGTACGGTTTCAAGAGTGCGAAAAGTTTGGTCAAGATTCGCTTTGTTGAGAAGCAACCCGTCAACTCTTGGGGGCGTTCCGCACCACAGGAGTATGGTTTTTATTCCAACGTCAATCCCAACGTGGACCACCCGCGTTGGAGTCAAGCGTCAGAACGCCGCATTGGCGAAGATGGTCTGTTTGCCAAGAAGCGCAAGACCCTGATGTTCAATGGCTACGAAGCACAAGTGGGCCAGCTCTACGCTGGTATGGACTTGAAGAAGTTGTTCTGAGCTGCAGCGTTGTGACGGTCATGCCCCAACTTTTTTTGAAAGTGATTCGCAAGGGGCTGACGCATCGCAGGGCCAAACCCCTGTTGGGTTTTGTCAGTTGCTTGCCCATCGCTTGGTGGGTGTGGGGTGCGGCCCATGAGGGTCTCGGTGCTAATCCAGCTGAGTATTTGATCCGTGCAACCGGCGATTGGACCTTGCGTTTTCTATGCCTCACGCTGGCAGTCACACCGCTGCGTGTGAGTTTGGGTTTGCCTGAGCTTGCGCGTATGAGACGTATGTTGGGGCTGTTCACTTATGGGTATGGGCTGCTCCATGCCTTGTGTTACAGCGCTTTTGATATGGGGTTCGACTGGCCAGACATTGCGCGTGACATTGCCAAGCGGCCATTTATTTGGCTCGGGTTCAGCGCGTTGGTATTGCTTACCCCCTTGGCATTGACCTCATTCAACCGAGCCATTCGCTGGCTAGGAGCTCAACGATGGCAAGGGCTGCACCGTGTGGTGTATGCGGTGGCGGTGCTTGCCGTGCTGCACTTTTATTGGATGCGTGCAGGCAAACAAAATTTCACTGAGGTGTATGTCTATGCCGCCGTGTTATTTGCCTTGTTGGCATGGCGCGTCCTACGCAGGGTGGGCAGTCGTTTCAGCGCACCAGCGACTCCAGCGCCATTTGCTCCGCAGAGGTTTCGCGACGGCGAATGAGGTGGGCTTTGTTGCCATCCACCAAAATTTCAGCCGCACGACCACGCGTGTTGTAGTTGCTGGCCATCGCCATGCAATAGGCGCCGGTGGACAAAACAGCCAGCAAATCACCGGTTTGCACCGTGAGTTGACGATCGCGGCCCAGCCAATCGCCGCTTTCACAAACAGGTCCTACCACGTCGTAGGTCACGGTCTCACCCGTGCGTTCAGTGACCGGCACGATTTGATGAAACGCTTCGTACATCGCGGGGCGTGGTAAATCATTCATGGCCGCATCGACAATGCAAAAGTTCTTTTGCTCACCGGGCTTCAAGTACACCACCTCAGTCAAACACACCCCCGCGTTGCCTACCAGTGATCGACCAGGCTCGATCATCAATGCACGGTCGCCGTAACCGCGTGCATCGATCTTGGCCAGCAGTTGTGCCCACAATTCATCGGCTGCAGGTGGCGTGTCGCCGTTGTAATTGATACCCAAGCCGCCGCCAAAATCAATGTGGTGAATGGCGATACCCGCGGCTTCGATGGCTTGCACCAAATCCAGCACGCGGTCCATGGCGTCAAGGTAGGGTGTTGTTTCGGTGATCTGTGAACCGATGTGGCAATCAATGCCAGTGACGTGCAGGCCCGGCAGGCTAGCAGCACGTTGGTAGGTGGCCAGAGCGCGCTCATGCGCCACACCAAATTTATTACCTTTCAAACCCGTCGAAATGTAGGGGTGTGTTTTGGCATCGACGTTGGGGTTGACGCGAATGCTGACAGGCGCGCGCTTGCCCATGCTGTGTGCGACATCGCTGAGTACTTCGAGTTCGGATTCGCTTTCGACGTTGAAGCAGGCAATGCCAGCGTCCAACGCTCTGCGCATTTCAGCGCGGGTTTTGCCAACGCCGGAGAAGATCACTTTGCTGGGGTCACCCCCGGCAGCGATGACGCGGTCCAATTCGCCGCCCGACACAATGTCAAAGCCACAACCAGCTTGTGCAAAAACTTGCAGCACGGCAAGCGACGAGTTGGCTTTCATGGCGTAGCAAATGCGCGCATTGCGGCCGGCGAAACCTCGTTGGTACGCGGCAAGAGCAGTCAACATGGCGGCTTTGGAATACACAAACAAAGGCGTGCCATGCTGGCGAGCCAGCTCAGAAAGCTGAACGCCTTCCAAATACAAATCGTGTTCGTGGGTGGCTACAAAAGGTGCACCGGCAAGCGTGGTGTGTGTCATCGATGGCTCTAGGAAAAATTAGCGTCCGTTCGCAGGGGCGGAGGCTGCAGAGGCGGGGGGAGTGGCAGGTGTGGCAGTGGTGCCGGGCAATTGGCGGCGAACGATTTCTGGCAAAGTCGCGCGCTGCTTGAACTCGGGGTCGTTGGGCAGGTACAAATTTCCTTTTTGACCACACGCGCCCAGCAGGCAGGCGATGCACACGGCAGAGGCCACACTGGCACAGAGGCCGCCAGCCCTGACTAGAATCTTTTGATCAATACCCATGGCGCAAATTGTAATGACCGATCTCGAATTTTTAGACCGTGCTGAACTTCTGCTCAAAGCGGTGGAGCTGGCCTGCGACCGCATCAACGACGAAGGCGATGCCGACATCGACAACCAGCGGGTTGGGGGCATGATCACGCTGACCTTTGATAACCGCAGCCAGATCATCATCAACTTGCAAAAGCCGCTGCACGAGGTGTGGCTCGCGGCGCGATCAGGCGGGTATCACTTCAAATTTGATGGTCAGCAATGGGCCGACACCAAAGGTCAGGGAGAATTTTTTGCGCGCTTGAGTCAAGACGCCAGCGCGCAAACAGGACTCTCGCTGACTTTCAATTAATTTTTGAAGAGATCGAGAATTTTCTTTTTCTCGTCATTCACAGGGAGCGCTTCGGCGTTGCCAGATTTACCGTCGAGTCCTAAGCTGCTGACACCGCCGCCTTTGCTGAACTCAGCATAAGCCCAGTCACCCCCTTCATGACTCAGCCCCGCCGGTGGGACAGGTTCAGCGATGGGCACCCCCTCTAAGGCGTGCTGCATGTAGCTGATCCACACAGGCAAACTTAAGCCGCCGCCGGTTTCGCGGTCACCCAGTTTGCGTGGGGTGTCATAGCCAATCCAAGTGACGGCCGTCAAGGTCGGGTGGTAACCGGCAAACCAGGCGTCCATGGAGTCGTTGGTGGTGCCGGTTTTGCCGTAAATGTCATTGCGTTTCAAGGTGGCTTGCGCACGAGCTGCTGTGCCAGAACGAGTCACTTCTTGCAGCAAGCTGGTCATCACAAACGCGTTGCGGGCATCGACGGCGCGGGTGGATTCATCCAACGCTGGCGGCGTGAACTCTGAGAGGGTCTTGCCCATTTGATCCGTCACTTTGGTGATGAGGAAGGGGTTCACGCGATAGCCACCATTGGCGAACACCGAGTACCCGGCCGCCATTTGCATGGGCGTCACCGATCCGGCGCCAAGGGCCATGGTCAGGTAAGGTGGATGCTTTTCTGCATCGAAGCCAAACTGCGCAATCCAGTCTTGAGCGTTTTGTGCCCCGACTGACTGCAACACACGAATTGAAATCATGTTTTTCGATTTCGCCAAACCCTTGCGTAAGGTCATCGGGCCTTCGAAAGTGCCGTCGTAGTTTTTGGGTTCCCAGGGTTGGCCGCCGGTGACGCTGGCATCGAAGAACAGCGGTGAATCATTCACCACCGTCAAAGGTGTGAAACCTTTTTCTAAGGCAGCGGAATAAATGAAAGGCTTGAAGCTCGAACCTGGTTGACGCCAAGCTTGCGTCACGTGGTTGAATTTATTTTTGTTGAAGTCGAAGCCGCCCACCAAAGCATGGATCGCTCCATTGCGCGGATCGATTGAAACAAAGGCGCCTTCCACCTCGGGCAGTTGGGTGATTTCCCATGCGCCTTTGGCTGTTTTGGTAATTCGCACCATGGCGCCAGGGCGCAGTTTGATGTTGGGAGGTGCTTTGTCAGACAGCCCGGATTGCACGGGTTGCAATCCATCGCCAGTGATTTCTAGTACTTCACTGTTTTGACGCATCACACGGACTTTTTTGGGGGTTGCGTCGAGCACCACGGCTGACAGAAGGTCGCCTTTGTCGCCTTGCTCAATCAGTGCGTCATCAATCGCGTCTTCCAACTCGGAAGGCTTGGTGGGTAGTGTGATGAAACGCTCAGGGCCGCGGTAGTGTTGACGACGCTCGTAGTCCATGATCCCTCGGCGTAACGCAAAGTAAGCCGCTTGTTGGTCACTGGCGCGAATGGTGGTGTAGACATTCAGACCGCGGGTGTAGATTTCGGGCCCGTATTGCGCAAACATCAACTGACGGGCCATCTCGGCCACGTAGTCGGCGTGGGTGTTGAAGCTGCTCATGGCAGTGCGGATCTTCAACTCTTCTTGCTTGGCCGCTGCGGCTTGTTCTTTGGTGATGAAGCCGTTTTCTTCCATGCGCTCAATGATGTAGAGCTGACGTGCGCGTGCACGTTTAGGGTTGGCAATTGGGTTGTAGGCGGAAGGGGCTTTGGGCAATCCCGCCAGCATGGCTGCTTCAGCAATGCTGACATTTTTCAGCGGCTTGCCAAAGTAGGCTTCTGAAGCAGCAGCAAATCCGTAGGCGCGGTTGCCCAAATAAATTTGGTTCAAATAAATTTCAAAAATTTGGTCTTTGCTGAGCATGTGCTCGAGCTTGGTGGTCAGCAAAATTTCATAGATCTTGCGCGTGAATGTTTTCTCTGAGGACAGGTACACATTGCGCGCCACCTGCATCGTGATGGTTGAGGCCCCTTGGCTTTTGGCGCGACCCAAATTGGCCAAGCTCGCGCGCAACAAGCCGATGTAGTCCACGCCCCCGTGTTGGTAGAAGCGTGCGTCTTCGATCGCCAGCACGGCGTCTTTCATCACTTTGGGAATGTCTTTGAAAGGGGTGAGGTTGCGGCGCTCTTCACCAAATTCACCGATCTGTGTGCCTTCCACCGAGTACACCCGCATCGAGAGCTTGGGGCGGTAGTCGGCCAAGTCTGAAATATCAGGCAGCTGCGGGTAGGCCATGGCGAGTGCCACACCGACCAACAAGCCCACCACGAGCATGCCTGCTGCTGCAATGCCCAAGGACCAAAGCAAGAGATGGCCAATGAGGGAGCGGGGAGCTGCCGGGGCAGTGGTGTGTTCTTTCGAACCTTCGGGGGTGGGGGTGGTTGCCATAAGTGAGGTGGATTATAAAAACCACGCCCAGATCACAAAAGTCCTAAGTTAAACACCTCCTGGTCAGCCTGACCACACGTTGAAATCGACGACTTTCAGCCTGATGGGAATGTTTGCATGCATTGGGAATCTTGGCCGTTGACTTCATTCAAGCGCACCCGCATGGTGGCGGGGTTCGATGTCGGAGCGGCAACTTGTGAGTTGGTCGTTTTGATGGGTTCACAAACTCAGCCGCTCAGTGTTTTGTACGCTGAAACGCTGGAGTTGCCCCAAGAAATCATGAGTCCTGAAGGATTGCCAGAGCCGGATCGATTGGGCCGCTGGCTGAGTGATTACCTCCAGCAGAACGATTGCGTCGTTGATGCAATTTGCATGGGATTACCGGATGAGCGGGTCTTGACGCAGACCTTTGCATTGGCTGCCGGTCTATCCGATGAGGATGTGGCATTTCAATTGCCGATCGAAGTTCAAGCAGCTTCTACGACTCCAGCGATCGAGATGTGGATGGACTATCAACGATGCAACGATTTGCCAGACACCTCCAATCAAGGCGATGCTGACATATGGAATTACCACGTCATTGCCGTTCCAAGAGGGTGTGTTGAGGACCTGCAACAAAGGGCCCGCAGTGCACAGCTCAAGCTGATCAGGGTGGAAGGGCGTGCAAGCGCACAGCAACGGATTGAAAAGCGACACATCTTCAATTCGTTGTCTGCCGTCAGTGTGGCGTTGGGGCTGCAGTGTGAGGTGGCGTTTGGTTTGGCGCTGGGCGCGTGGCAACCAAATGCCTTGAATTTATTACCGCTTCACCACCGGGATCATGACGTTGCACGTCGCGCATGGTTTGCAAGAGCCTTCTTGTATACGGGAGGCGGTATCTTGCTGGGGCAGGGGGTGATTTGGATGTCATCCTTGATGTGGAATTCTCAGCAAACGTTGGCACATGAGGCATCAGGGGTTGAACACACGCTCCAACAACTTCATGCGCGACACGCGCAAGCCCAGTTGATGCAGCAACGCGCTGCAGGGCAAGCGCAGTGGTTGTCAACACAAAAACGTGGGCAGCAACAAACGCTTCACTGGGTGAAAGTGCTCAATCAGGTTCCACAAGGAGTTTGGATTGCGGAGGTGTCGCAACAAGATTTGAATTGGCGCTTGCAGGGTGAGGCACTGACCTCGGCTCATGCGAAGTTATTTTTGTCTCAATTGCAAGCGCTGGATGTATGGGGAAATCCTCCTGGTTTGGTGCAGCTTCAATGGGTCCCCACGACGACGCTCAAGACAGCTTCACCGGTATGGCAATTTCGCATTGAGGGATGGTTAAAGGCGCCTTCGCCATGAGGGGCTGGCAGCCATGGGTTTGGCCCTCGTTGAAGCAGCGTCTTGCCGAAGGGGTGCTCGTGTGTTTGGGCTTGCTGTCGGCAGTCCCTGCAGCCATCAATGCATCGGTGCGTTGGCGCGACCAGTCTGGGATTGAAGAAAAAATACGCTTGGGTAAAGCAGAAATCGTTCGACTCAACGATCAAGTCGCCAAACTTCAACAAGCATTGGCTTTGCCATTTTTAGTTGCAACTGATCTGCAACATTGGACGAAATCGGCAGAGGCCTCTACGCTCCAGGTCTTGCATGCCAATCAGGACGCGATGCAGCAAACGGAGATGCTGCACGCCTTGGATCTGCAACTTTTGCCCATGCACATGGAATTGGTTGGCACATGGAAGGGTTGGCTAGATTGGTTTTCGCAGTGGCCAATTCTGGCGCCTGGTGCAACCATGTCATCCCTGAAGATTCAGGCCCATCCGCAAGGTGGAATAGGGGTCCAATTGGGGCTTGTGATGCCCCAACCCATGGCACATGAACATCAACGTCGACAGGGTCCAGAGATCGCGGTGTCTGAGCATCACAAGGACATCGATCCGTTTGACTCCCATTCATGGGTGCAAGCACGTCAGGCGCATGCGCAACTGCACCCCAGCTACCAACTGCGCGTGACCCCAGAGCTGCTGCGAGCACGAGAGCCTTTGGAGAGGTTTGAGCGTGCACGTCTTCGCTATGTAGGACAGATTTCAGCAGGTTCAGAACTTCAAGCATTGGTTCGAGTTCTGGACTCACTCCAAACAAGTTCAGGTGAGGTGCATCGGGTGCGCCTGGGAGCGCATGTGGGTCAAAGTTTCGGTCGGGTATCTGCGATCAGCGCAGAGCAGTTGACGATCGAAGAATTGGTGCTGATGGCCACAGGTGAATGGCAAAGTCGAATGGTGCATTTGCCACTACAAGAAGGGCGGCCGTGATGGGTGTTTGGTCTCAATTGGGCAGACTCAAATTGCTGGGCGCGATCACCTGCTTTTGCAGTTGGGGTGTCGCAATCCAGGCTGCAGAAACGACGACCGCATACATGGGAAAACCTA
>JACCDM011635076.1_pt1 | contig 12311 bp, 20 predicted proteins | sample 7445851 | NCBI WGS metagenome assembly JACCDM01 (sample SAMN15323438, study PRJNA562643) | freshwater metagenome | isolation source: river surface water | place: USA:Blue River Watershed | collected 2017-08-16
TTAGAGCCAGTTAAACTTTATTGTAGATGATAACGTAGATGAAACATATTCTTATTAGTAGACTTGTAGCCACCTGGGTGGGTATAGTGTGTTTAGTACTTGTATTTTCTCCTCACACAAAACAGAGGGCAAGCGTGTCACGATGCGATACAATGTGTACAAGTCAAATGTGAATAAGAACATCAGACGTATCAAAAACAATTTTCACAGGACTCGACCTCGAACAAATGCGAATGCCGAAACGACAAATATCAACAAAAAGTCGCGTGAAAATCTTTTGCGACGAGGTGTCATGTGGGACTTTATGGCGAATCACGTTCTTCGAAGGATTCCAAATACTAATAGAACACGAAATAGGTGGTAACACTCATCAATTAGAATACATGATACCAGCTTGTCCCTTTTCGATGCGAAGGATATTGTAATTGACTGCGTAAATGTTCGTGTCAATCATTTTGGTCGAAATGACTCTTGCGGAATCAAGCCGACTAAAGTTGAGCGTTCCAGTTGGCTGGAGTTTGCTCGTGTCGAGACAGAATGGATACAAAAACGCTCGCTTTGTTCCCACGTACGGAGAGTGATAGTACTGTGTGACCCAAGTAAAGTGAGGCGACCCTGGCTTTGGTTCAGTCACATCAGTGCCGTTGATTTGAAGATTCACGAGGGACGTGTTGCTATTCCAATCACTCAAGGGACTCACGAGAAACTTGACTGGGTGATTCAGAGTCAACTGTTGATTCTTGTTCATTGAAGGGGTCGTCCTCTGGACCTGTGTCACGAGCATATCGAGACGATTCTTGGTCATGAGATCGCGTTCGGAAGAATCGAGATAAATGTAATTGGCAAACACATCGTAGACCTTTCCTTGGAGATTCGGACCCCAGTACAGTCTGATCTCAATGTCCTGATACTGAAGAGCCACCAGGGGGAGACACGATTGCCAACTTTCGGAAAAGAAGAATCGAATCGGGAAAAAGTTTGTGCCATTCAGATTGCCAAAGTTTGTGAGGACACTCAAGCTCGACTTGGAATCGCTAGTGGCGAGGATATCCGTGGTCAAGTTTGAAAACTCATAGTACTGGGTGTCAATGAGTTGACCACCAATGTAAAGTTCGATGGAATCGATGGTTTGTTCCCAGTTGACAAAACTTCCATCTGTGGCGGCAATGTACACGTATCCAAGAAGATCACCCTTTCGATCAAAGCGAACCGTGGTCATGGCATTCGCGACGGGGTTTCCTTGCATGAGTTGGCGCTCGACAGTTTGTGAAAAGTTTGTGTGACGCTTGTACGTGGATTGGAAAAAGGAAACCTCAGGGTTCCCAACAATAAAGGCATCCTGAGCTCCGACGGCCACAAGCTGGGTGATTCCTCCAGACATTATTACACTAGGCGGTGAAAATAAAAAATATGAAATAACAAATGAAAGTCTCGCTCATTTTAATCATCGTGGCACTTGTCGCTCTCTTCTTCTTGTTTAAAAAGACACCTGCAACCAAGTCATGTGGATGCAACAAAGAAAGTTCCGTGTATCTCGATGATCCAGCGACAAATCTTGATCAGCCAGTACAGTACAGTGAATTTTTGAATCCAGCTCATGGAGGTCCTTTGGTCTAAAGAACCGATTGGCGACGAAGGAGCCAATCGTGACCCAGTCTACAAGTGGTTTCGCTTCGCTCACCAGACACTCAATTAAAGAACCACTCGTGACCAATTAAAAAATAAGTCACCAGTAATGAAGACAATAGTTGTGATTCTCATCTGCGTCACAGTGCTCGTGATTGCGTATCTTTACAGCAGACCGCGAACAATTTACGAAGTGGGTGTTTTTGAACCATCGTGGCCAGTCACGTGGACTTATGATTGGAGCGGTGGTCACGGCCGTGATCGCCACCGGATACTGCGCGAACGCGGACCCTATCACATGAATTACGGACCGCCGCATTCAACACCAGGAGGTGATGGAAGGGCGAGGAGATAGAACCAAGAGCGGCCACCTGCTAGTGCGAAGCACTTGTGACCAGGGCTACAAGTGACCTCGCTTCGCTCGCCACTTGGTTTACAGATGTTTTCGACACACAGCCTGATAACAAGAGTCTCCAACAAGTTCTTGTCCCAAATCTGACGTGAGTCTCTTTGAAAATGGACCCACTGTCCCATCGAGACACACCATACAAAGTGCAGTCAACTTTGTCACCTTGTCCGCCAAGGGCACAATCGTCAAGAGTTCGCCAAACACCTGTTGACGATAGTCCCCATCCAGTCCTGCGATAATCAAGTGCTTCCCTGCGGCCAAGGCGCGTTCCACAAAGGGCCTGAGCCCCTTGAAGAATTGCGCCTCATCAATTGCAATAACGTTAGCAGTCAACGAAACATCAATAAGATAATCTGTTTTCACACAGTCAAACGTCACCTTGTCGTGTGTCTGCAAAACCTCCAACGGGTTCCTTGTGTCCTTGGTAGAGTTGATCACAAGAACCGATTCGTTAATCGCCTTGAAACGCTTGAGACGACGAATCATCTCAGACGTTTTTCCAGAAAACATGCCACCGAGGATTATTTCGAGAGACATTTTATTTTAGTGTGTCTTATTTTTTTAACTTTTTTTTTGTTCAAGTGTCGGAGGGTCTTTGACCCGGAGACACTTTTTTTGAGACTTACTCGACTCAATCAGATGTTGTAGATCGAGTCACAGTGAGTTTCATGAGTGTCCCATCCATGTCTATGTTTTGAATCTCTGTGAAATAGGGATTCTTTGGAAACTCCTTGAGAATCTTTTCGTACTCGAGGATGCACTGACTCGGTTTTCCCGTGAGTTCGTATACGAATGTCCTCGGGTACTCGGTTCTCGTGTCCACCTTGAGCAGGGGCACCTTCGGGGTCACGGGGACCACAGGAAATGAGTTCATGCGTCGCGCAAGCATCCTGATCGCCTTGGCGAGATAACGCTCCTCGTAGCTCCAGACTTCGACGACACATCTCTTGAAATCGAGCCAAATGTAATCACAACGAGAAAGTTCCGTGATGCGTTTGAGATGAAATCCAGATCGCCCAATAAACTTTTCGGGACACACGTGACTGGGAACGGCAATCTCAGTGTAAAAGGCATCAACGGGAGGGTTGTAGGCTGGCATCTTTGCTTTTGGTTACTAGTATCTCGCGTGACTTTTTTAACTGGGTCGTTGAGTTCTGGCTACAAGTAGGCCGCTTTTGGTTTTTTAACTTGGTTTACTACAAATGTGGCACATTGTGCGCCGAGGTCTTGATTTAAAGAGCATCGAAAGGTTTCCGCGTTCGAGGACCATTGGGGGGTCATCGAAACACGGTGTCGTTCGACCCTTGATGTACAAGGGGAACAAGTTTCTTCTCGTTTCAAAAGAGATGCCACTAAAAAACAAAAAGATTTTCAAACGAGAAGTGCAAGTGGGGTCCATCAAGGGGATTGAAGCCTGTGGCCCCCGTGTCTTTGCGTGGAGAATCACGAGTACCAAGTGTGAATACATCATGGACAACTTGGCACGAGGTGACAAGGACGCCAAAGTTCGAACATTTGCCAATTATCAAGGCATCCGACCCTGGCGAAAGTTGTACGATGTTCTTCTCAAGTTTTACAAGGTGACGGGTGGTTTCCACGGTGATTTACACTTGAACAACATAGCAATCATCACGAAAGGATCGCGTGTCACGGTTCAAGTGTACGATTATGGGACGTGGCACCCCTTTTCGAGACGAGTCACTGGCAACAAAATCATGCCGTATCTCGCAGCCGCAAAGGCACGTCCTGGTAACGTGAACCGAGGAAACGGTGTCTTCAAACCGCGAAATGGAGGACAGTTGTATCGTGAAAATGCGGATGTGCTCGGGACAAATGTGTTGAGAGCCTTTCGAAGATACAATGGTGGGTCACCAAGTAATTCACTGTTTAACGTTTCCTCCTAGACTTGTTAGCCTTTTGACGATCCATCATGTACATGTATCGAATCTGAGCCTTGGCTTTATTCAAAGTTGTCCCATACGAGAGAACCTTTCCTGTATTTTTCACTCTGACGCGGTACAAATTCTTTCCTGGGAGCTTACGTATGACATAAGGTGACATTGTTATTATCACGTAAGAAAATGTGAGACACGCTTTTGGTTGACAGGTGTTTTAAAAACCAAGTGACGAGCACCAGCCACGAGCAACGCGAAAGAGAAGTCACTCTAGCGGTCGAGAGTTAATCATAATTGGCTCCGCCACTTGAACTTTAAAAGAACTAATCATCATCATCACTTATTGAAAAGTTTTGTCGACTCGGGTGCCCAAAATACTCTGCAAGACCTCTAATGACTAAATCATTTCGATCACGGGCTGTTCGAAGACGGTACTTTCGCCACTTGTCTTGGATGGTGAGAGCCCGAGCGTCTAAAGAACACCAGTGAACCACATCCTCTTGAAAGATGATACGAACTTTGAGTTTCAAAAGAAATTGAATCATTATTTCTTTTGAACCGAGAAAGCTAATACGTGTCAGGTTAGATATCATCCAGTTGTCACCATCAAGATACACACGGTATCCATTCGAAGCTCCAAAGAAGACACAAAAGTCTTCGTCAAGAGACAAGAGGGCTTTCAGGGGTGTCTTGAACATTTATCAGTAGTTATCAGTAACACAAGCAAGTCTGAGACATGTTTTTGGAAGTCAGGCGTTTTAAAATCGAAGGAGTGGTTTTCACGAAAGTAACAATTGAATTTCATATCGAATAATCGACTGCAAGTCTTCAATAGAGGTACTCTGAATGACCTCTGGTTTGAGATCTGGTCTTAGTATACAAAGTCCTTTCAAGAGATCCTCCTTTTCAGTTGGTTCACCGGTGAGTTTATTCATAACCAGTGTCATCAAGAGTTTATTCGCCAGGTGAACACGGTCGCGCTTGGATTTTTGTTTCGACATACAGACACCCATGGTGGTTCTTTATCAGTCTGATATTCGTGACACAAGGAGGTCTCAGACACTTTTTTGGTGACATGTAATTTTAAAAAGTTGCTCCTTAAACCTTAGAATCGATAATCGCAAATGCATCGCGAATCAGTCGACACTCAGTCTCATTCTTGGGTTTGGGCCACACACCCTTGCGGCTTTTCCACTCGAGAACTTGCATGACAATTTTGAGAGCCTGGTTGGTGGACATCTAAAGACTGAGTGGTGAGCGAAGCGAGGCACTCGAATTTGTTTTATTAGTAGACACCCTGTGACATGAGTGTACTTGAGACACGTTTTTGTCTTAAAGACACGCATCTGTATCTGGGGTATGGAGTTATCAGAGAGTCTCATGTGTCCCTGCAACAATCATGTGTACGCATCTAGAAAGTCACTCGCGACTCACAGGAGAACAAACGCACATCAACTCTGGGAGTTACCAAACACCATTCGTGATCTCAACATTCGAGTCAATCGTCTTGAGAATGAAAATGGTCAGTTAAAGAGGGACGTGGAACGATTGGAAGCTCTGAATCAGCTTCCAAAGGCCAGTGTTCGATCCAAGGTGCTTTTAGGTGAAAAGATTAAAAGTTTTGTACAGTTTTTTGATTCTAACCGAGTGGTGACGAAGGAGCCACTCGTCGCCTAAGTTTTAGTGGTGTCACTACTTCTGGGGTGGCAACTTGAACGCAAACTTGCCAATTTTTTCAGTCTCGTCTGATTCAGCCCAAGACTCCGAGGGATCAGTGGGCACAGTAATCTGAAGACCGTGGAGTCTCTTGGGTTCGTACACCTTGGCTTGAACAATGGTCCACGTGAGTCCAATCTTCTTGTTGAAAAAGTACACATTCTTGAGTTCCACGAGCGCCGTGAATGTCTTGCCCTTGAAGAGACCCTCTTCGAGTTCCGATGGCGTCAGATTCTCTTCATTCGGACCAAAGAAGAGCGTCTTTGTGTCCACCTTGATCCGAAACTTTGGATCGTACTTTTCAGACATTTTGAGATTCGAGTTGAAGTGTTCACTCGGGTCACCGGGCAAGAGACCAAGTGTCCTCACGTGATCGAGTACCACCGTCTCAATGTTTGTGAGAAACTTGTAAAACTTGTTGACATAGGACCCCTCTTCGTTCCACCCTCGGAGTGACGCGTCAATGTTGTACTTTGTCGGTCCAAACTTGTTGGGGAACCCAGAGAGCCCAAACGGGGCGTACACGCGTGGAATCTGAAACTGAAGCGGATCACCGTTGGGCATAGACAATGCAATACCGCGGTTGTATTCGCCAAAGGTGATATCAGAGAGGTTAAAGTCTGCGAATCTCATTTCTTACTGGTGTACTTGCGTTGCATGTTTTTAATACCAAGTGGTACGGGCGGAGCTCGCGCTCCTTGACCCCTGATTCAAAGCACTCCGTGCTTTACCTTTAATACCAAGTGGTACGGGCGAAGCCCGTGGGATTTGTGACCCAGCACTCCGTAGGCTACAAGTCGCTCCTTTGTCGCGACTTGGTTTTTAGAACCACTTTGACTTCAAATCCAAATGCATTGTTGGGAGTTGACCTCCACACACCTGAAACTGGCGATTGGCAGTCGACCCAAGAAGTTCAGACTTTCTGTCGTCACGAAGGAAATAGGTATTCACCAAATAAGGACCTGTTTTACCAGCTGGTGTCACGGGGACATAGGACCCTATAAAACTCGGGGCTTGATCAGGCTTGTATCCCATTGGAGGTTGACCCAAGAGCGGTTGGCGGAAAGCTTCATTAAAATCGGCACCAAGAACCATTTAATCTTCTCTGATATTTAATAATGACCTCCATCTTGCGAACGGTCCAACAGACTGACACTCCCCTGGGACTCATGTTCTTTTCAGAGCTCAACATGAACAGGATCCAAAGAATGATTCGTCAACAATTCAAGGATCAAACTGGTATTGCCATTGATTATCAAAACCGAGGTGACGTGTTGACACTAATGCGAATGGTGTATATTAACAACTCGAGGGACCCGTGGTCTCAAGCACTCGATCAACAACTTCAGACCATGAATAACGCTGTCGTCAAGACGGCCCTGGGACAAATTGGGACTGGTATCAATCAGTACATTCACTATATCCGTGACATTAGTTCGCCGCTCCAAGTCAATGATCTCCCGGTGAGCACATCCACCCACGGAAACTCGATGAAGTCACAGTACTTGTGGAAATAGAACCAAGTGGAGAGCGAAGCGAGCCACTTGTGACACCTGGGTTTCAATACAAGTGGCTTCGGTCTCGACACTTGGCAGTCTTGAACCAAGTGGAGAGCGAAGCGAGCCACTTGTGACACCTGGGTTTCGAAGAACATCTAAATTGGGGTCTTCGACCCAAGTTGTCTATTAAACACTTCACCCACTAGATACCCAAGTATGGCGCTCAACTTGTACAGAGACTCGACGCAACAACTATGTGAAATGAAGGGGTGGAATCGAGCCCCTATAAACACCGTGTGGCTCTTGCTCACGGAGGAAATTGGGGAACTCGCTTCTGCTATTCGGCAATATACAAAGGTCTATCAGAAAACCGGTCTCATCAAGGACCGTGGGACGGATGTTCAGATGGAAATGGGTGACGTGTTTAGCTATCTCTTTCAAATTGCATCCATGTTGAATATAGATCTTGACGAAATGTGGTACAAACACCAGTGTAAAATTGCAGATAAACAATACGAATATCAGGCACGATTCAAATAACCAAGTGGTGAGCAAAGCGAGCCACTTGTAGCTCAGGGTCACTCGGTTTTTTTAATAACTAAGTAGCCAGTCAGACAACCAAATTATTAAAAAATCAAATGGTACTCGATTTTTTAATAAAAACGCATAGTAAATGTCTTCATACGACATGATCGATGACGAAAAGAAGATGAATCAGGTGAACCCCTTTGCCACCAGTGGTCCAGGTGCGTGGTCAAAACCGTATCCCTTTGCGCCGAAAGGTCCTTTAATAGAACAAGAATCGCGTCTTGATTCGTCTGAACCGTCTCCAATGTGTCTAGCTGACATCAGTTGCTCAGCACCCTTTGAGGACCCGATTTCGTGTCCATTAAAGAGACCGCTGGAACCGACACGTGAAATCGAGCCTGACATCGGCACTGGGTCCCTGGATGCATTGTATGGAAACACATTGGTACCCAAGGAAAAGAACCCGGTACTCGTCCCTCGGTTTTGTGATACTGGTGACGGGTGCACCGTAAAAAAATCAAACTGGTGGGTGATTCTAGTACTCATCCTCGCAATTGTTCTTGCATTTCGTAAAAGTATTTTTTGAGACGTCTCGTGTTGCGACACGTTGACACCACGTGGAGAGAAGTCGCGTTGATCAGATGATCGAGCATCTCACACTGCCACTTGCAATTGATATTCACCTTTGGTGCCACGAACGTTGGATCGAGAATCTCGAGCGAATTGATGGCCGCCGCCTTATAGGAAGGTTCTTCGTCTTGATACTCTTCAAGCACCAACTTGGCGAGTTTCCTCCAAACCTCCAGATTTCGAAACGTCATCACTCGAAGAAAGTCCGTGTACAAGACTCTGTCCGCTTCCCCAAACTTGAGTTCGTTCCAGTTGCCAAGCGGAAACGTGTACACGTAATCCGTCTTCTTGACCCAACCGACACCCGATTTCCATTTCAGGTGCTCAATCTCAACGGCTTGTTCACCGTCATACGTGGCACGAAGAACGATAGCCATTTTCTACTTGGAGAGCGGTGTTTTCTTTTAATACTTTTCTCCGTGTCTTATAAATGTATACTCAAGAGATCGGTTCGAGAGCTCTCGTGGGCCACGGCGTGGCGAGGCGAACCACTGGTGGTTTAACACAGGCTGATTTGGTTCTCGGTGAAGATGGAAAATGGAAATCGAAGAAAAAGGCGGGACAGATTCCCCCCCAACTTGTCGCCTTTTCAGAAGCCAGAAAGCAAATTGTTGACAAGCGAAAGAACAAGTCGTCATTCGAGGATCACATGGTGAAAAAGGGGACCAAGGCTTATGAAGACTTTATGAAAAAGGCGAAGAAGCTTCAAAAGAAAGAGAGTAAATAAAAAGTCGTCATCTAGTAAAATGGATCCAGCGTGGCGAACAGCAGTCACTCGCGCAAAAAAGAAGATTGGAAGCACCGGGTATCAAATCATCAAGGGACCCCTTCTCAAAGAAGCCCAGAAGATGTATTGTGCGTCAAAGGGGAACAAGTAGACCAAGTGGGTGAGCAAAGCGAATCCACTTGTGATCCGAAAGGAACTTTCTCGGCATCTACTAGATGAATGAAGAACCAAAGGATGGTGAACCGAAACGAAAAAGAGGTCCGCGGGTTTGGCACGAGCAACAGGAACGAATCTTGAAATCATGGGGTGAATCATCCTCGTGTTATCGCTACATGCACAATCAAGCGTATCAGAAATACAAGAAGCAATCCATGCGATTCACTTTACCAATCATCGTGATTAGCACAATTACTGGCACGGCAAACTTTGCACAGTCCATATTTCCACCGTCGTGGGTCTCGTACGTGCCACTGGTCATAGGGGCCTTTAATCTCGTCGCCGCCATCATGACCACCGTGTTGCAGTTTCTCAAGGTGAACGAACTCATGGAGAGTCACCGCGTCACGAGCATCCAATACGGAAAACTCGCCCGAAACATTCGACTCGAACTCGCCATGCCCTTGACCGAACGAAAACACGATGGATACAACATGGTTGAGATTTGCAAGGCTGAATACGATCGTCTCATCGAACAGTCTCCTGCCGTGCCAAAGTCCATCTTGTTGACATTTGAGGACAATATCAAATCCAACAAGAAGGAAGAATCAAACACGTTCACTCGACCAGAGATTCTCACGGTGTCCCCAATTCCCCTTTTTGACCGCGATGCGGAAGAGGAGCGACTCCGCGTGAAACACATGAAACGTCTCGAGGAACTCAAACGCGAACAGGAACTTCGTGTTCCAAAGAAACCCACGGTCACAGTGGTGACTCCGCGACGAAGAGTCATCGAAGAGATTGAGTCCCTGAGTCGAAAACACTTGGTGAAACAAAGAACCGGGTGTTTCTCAGTTGACACTACTGAGGTGCCGTCCCATCCCGCACGCCTTGAAGAAATCGCGATAGACATTCCACCCGAAGAACAAGATACACAAGAAGTCCAATCAGAAGAAGGTTCACAAGGAGGCTACCGACAACAAAGGGAACAGCTCGACGTTTGAGCGGTTTCACGATTCGTGATTGAATAGCCTCGTCGCCAAAAAACATATCGAGGGCCTGTGTCGTCAAGGATCCCATGATGGATGGAGTGTCACCCATTTGTGATTCAATGGCATTTAATTTTTGAACAAGTGACGACCTCGAGATCCTAAGATTGAGCGGGGTTTCACCCCGCTCGTGTTAAAAGACTTTTTCTCCAATGAATCCATGGACAAGTTCGTCACTGTAGTCCGCAAAAAGGAATCCAAGGTTCCGACTGCGACACAGAAACGATGCATCAAGGGTCTCCGAGATATGATCACGGGAAACTACACGATTCTCGTCTTTGGACCCCCGGGTGTCGGAAAAACATTCATTGTAAAAAGAGCTCTTGCAGGTCTCTCGTACATTGATCTCGAAAAGCCCCAAGACTTTCCAGAGTCAACGGCTCATCTCGTGTTGGATGACGTTGAGTTTGAGGGTGACCTCCCTCGGTCACTGGGATCAACCATTGTCGTCTCGCAAAAGTTTGCACACGGGTACCAAAGTTACTATGAAATCCCAAGTCTCCCCGAAAAGGAACTCGTTCAAATTGCACACGAGTACTTTGACGGTGACATTGAGTCTGGTGGCGCCACAAACATTCGAACATTCTTGACCGATCTGGATTTTTCGGGTGACAGAGATGCATTCCCGACTCCAAAAGAATTTGTCACGGATCTTCTTTGTTCAAACAAGATTGACAAGTGGTCTCACGCTGGACACGTGGTGATGGAACACGGATACTCGTTCGGAATCGTTCACGAAAACTATCTGGATGCCAAGGGGGACCCGTTGCGTTTGTGCGAGTGGATGTCACTCGCAGATACACAAGACGATTACGCAAAGAGCGCAGCCTTTTTCTCCTTTTTGGGGATCATCGCCCCGAGCATCCTCTTGAAGGGATCCCTGAAACCGGGTGACATCCGTCCCGGGAGCTCGTGGACAAAGTTTAACAATTACAAGATGCGCTCCAAAAAGTTTGCATCCATGTCAAGAAAGATTCCAGTGGACATTGATTCGTTATCAGTTTTGAATCAGTACTGTGTCAAGGGTGACCCAAGTGCAATTGATCGGCTACGAGCCTATGGGTTAACATCCTCAGATCTCGATGTTATGAATCACCTCATGATGTCAAAGAAGATGAAACCAAAAGTTCTCGCGGGGTTCAAGAAACAGTTGAAGGATCTAACCTCGTAAAACTCTCTTTAGTAAATTTTTGATTGTTTTTGATCTGGTGCAAAAGAAATATTCAAAAAAGACCAAAATAATCGTCCGGTTCGGCTAGAGGAAGCCGATGTTGTCGGTCACCGAGAATCGGATGCGGCGTATCAGAGAGGTATTGAGTAACCCGCATTAAAGATACAAGTTGCTATTAATACAAATGGATTATGCTTTGTTACGAAAGAAATACAGAGCTTGTAAAAGAAGGACCGCACCACCTCCTAAAACATGCGAGACTTGTGGGACTGTGTTGAACCAAAAAGAAGTTGATTCGTGGCCAGTATTTAGCTGTGCTATAGATGTAACCAAGTCTGCGGGTATAACATCAGCAGAAGCATTTCAATTAATGCAAGAGTGTGGGTACGGACCTGTCCTCAATAGTTTAATTATTGATGCTGCTTATAAAAATTAATTTAGTGCATCCCTTCGCATTCTTCACAACTCCATTGTGTCTTTTACGCCAAGCATCCCAAGCGCTTTGAGATCTTGCTCTTGAAATTTTTAGTTCCTTAAAGTGTTCCTTGGCGTCAGCACCCTTGTAATACACTGGTTCTTTCAAGTCCTTTATCGCGTCATACACTTCTTCTTCCCAATAATACATGTATTTCCAACAAGTTGTACCATTTGTAAAAGCTTTATAAAGTTCTTCCAGATAACACTCGCGTGTTTCAACAATATAATGTGAAATTATTTGGAGTGGTGGTGTTCTTGGAACTGGTTTAGGAAAAAACTTCCATCCTTCGTTCTCAAGTTTACCATTCGTCGTCTTCTAAATCAAATACATAAAAACTACAAGAGTACACTGTGGGGTACATTTATAACAAAATGTCTCAGTTCTCTAAGTGAAACTCATCATCGTGTTCGAGACACCAACTTCGGAA
>JACCDM011804265.1_pt1 | contig 12311 bp, 10 predicted proteins | sample 7445851 | NCBI WGS metagenome assembly JACCDM01 (sample SAMN15323438, study PRJNA562643) | freshwater metagenome | isolation source: river surface water | place: USA:Blue River Watershed | collected 2017-08-16
ATTGTTTTCCAGGTATTTATCAGGAGACATAACTTCAAGACCTTTTAGCATATACAATGCTTGATCACCACAATAAAAAGGCAGTGTTGTTTTTACCCCATGGGCACCAACCATTTGCAGGCTTGGGTCAAACCTGGTTTCGCATTTAGGGCACCGGGTTGTAAAATCATGTACACTTTCACTAAAACCTAAAATAATTTCAGCCGGCGTTGACTTGTAATTACATTGCGGGCACTGACCCTCGATTTTATATTCTTCATCATGAAGCTTTTGTAAAAGCGAAAGCCTTAGGTCAACTTTTTGATTTAAGCGGTGCAATTGTGCAATCGTTAAATGTTGACCCGTTTCAATTTTCTGTTTAATTAATAGTCTTTGCTGTAACATAATATGTAAATTTATCCTCCGAAATATTACATAATTATATGTTATTTGTCAATATAAAAACCCCACACTAGCAATTACAATGCATGGGGTTTTCGAATATTTACTGGTTTTTTAAAATTATTTTAAATTCTAAATTCTATGACATCACCATCTTTGACAATATATTCTTTACCTTCTACGCGTAATAAACCCTTGCTGCGGGCTTCGGCATACGAACCACTGTTTAATAGGTCGGTCCAAAAAATTACTTCGGCGCGAATGAATTTGTCCTTAAAATCAGTATGTATGGCCATGCCTGCAACTGGCGCAGTACTACCCTTTTTAATTGTCCATGCACGTGTCTCATCAACACCAGTTGTAAAATAAGTTTCTAACCCCAACAATTGGTAGGCCTCGCCAATTAATTTATTTATACCGTCATCATCACCGCCCAATTCTTTGCGTAAATCATTTTTTTCATCGCCTTCAAAATATTTCAATTCGTCTTCGATTTTTGCATCAATCAAAACATAATTTGAACCATTTTGGGCAATTATATTTAAAAGCTCTTTAAATTTTTCAGGCTCAGTTGTATCAAAATTATCAGCCCCACCGCGGCGGTTTAGACCATAGATCATTTTTTTCATTGTTAGCAGTCCTAGTTGCTTTATCAATTTTTCATCATCAATATCAAGATTCGCACTTTTGGCCAAATGGCCGTCGCACAAAACTTTATCAATTTTTGCAAGCACTGCGTCTTCAGCCACGGCTTCTTTATCACCTCGTTTAACTTCACGGGTAATGTTTGCGCGGCGTTTTGTTACAGTTTCCATATCAGCCAATATAAGCTCTAAATTAATTACGCCAATGTCGCGTAGTGGGTCAACACTGCCGTACACGTGCGTAATTTCAGTTGCTGAACTACTAATTGGGAACATTCGCACCATGTGCAATATTGCATCAACTTCACGAATGTTTGCTAAAAACTTATTACCCAGACCCTCACCTTTTGACGCGCCCTCGACAATACCGGCAATGTCAACGAATTCAATTGCAGCAGGGATAGTTTTAATAGATTTTGAAAAGTCACTTAACTTCCAAAGCCGTTCATCAGGCACAGCAACAATACCCACAGATGGGTCAATTGTACAAAATGGGTAATTCTCGGCCGGTACGCCCTTTTTAGTCAAAGCATTAAAAAGGGTCGATTTCCCGACGTTTGGTAGACCTACGATTCCTATCGAGAGCATGTAATACGGCAAATTCCACCCTTATTTTGTAAGAGTTTTTCTGCTTTTAAGTTAAATTTCGACAAAATTATCATATGTAATGATAGTACACGATTTTTGCCAAAATTCAAACTTTTTTTAAATTTATTCAGTTGTAAATTTAGTATATAAAATGAAACAAAATTAGGTAAGGGGGTCAAAATTGCTATTTGTGATAATTTATGGGGATAAGTATGAAATAAATTACATATGAAAAAGATACCAAAAAGAGTACTAATTAAGTATACGAAAATGTTTTTTAAGGTTGTACCTACAAGAGCATTTAGACAGGGCTTTTGGTTATTTATTTTATAAGATGTTTAATAAAAGTAAGACTACATTTTTATTTAATGAAATAAGGAACAATTAAAAACAATAGCGGTAAAATTACTATGGTCATAAAGCTTCCCAATCTAAGTCTTCTGTTTTTTTCATTTTTTTCATGTTCTGGACCAAAATCAAATTCTATATTTGGCCATAGTTTTTTTACCCAATCAATAATAGATACCGATAGAAAAAGTGATGGAATGATAAATGCTAAAAATATTAGGATATTATCTACAGTACTAAGCCCTGACCCAAAAAAGAAAATTGTAAGCTTAAGTACAGTTAGGGCAAAAACTATGCCGCCAATGACCGAGAGAGGTAGTGACCAGCTAACAAACCAGTGTGTTTGAGGTTTAACCGAATTTAACAAATTCTCGAACTGACTAAATGTACCTGCAACCCAGTTTTTATCACCACCCCTTACAGTTAGCAAATTACCCCATCTTCCACTACCCTGAGTTAAGTCTATCTCTATTTTTTTATCTTCTCCATAAACCATATACCCTATATTTATCGAAGTAATTCTCTTTAAATCAAAAATACTGCCTTCTGAAAATAATTCATCAATCTCACTTTCATAACGTGTGCCATCAGAACATCTGATTTGAGTATTAAAAGATGTACGCTTTGTATTACTTTTTGACGATTCATTTTGTAAATTAATAACATTCCAAAAATTTTGGATATCCTTCTTTGTAAACACTTTCTTTCCTATCTCTTTTTCTCTAATTTCTACCATTGTAACTTTAATTTATTTAAAAATTTCTAATAATAAATTGAGGACATAAAATCCTTACACTTCCAACAGGATATAGTATTTCTTTAATATAACTCGTTAAATTGATTATTAACACCTTGACTTGATATACTATCAGTGTTGATATATACTACAAATATTCACGACGAAAAGGACCCTTATAGAGCTCGTCTCTATCGGGGGCCTTTTTAATTTACCTTTTAAATGATTTTACTAAAATAGAAAAGTCTCTGTTTTAACAGAGACTTTTTAAAAAGATAAATTGATTAAGGTTTCGGATCACAAAAACAAAGAATACTTCCTCCAGACATTCTGAAATCAGAAGATCCAAAGGTAAAATTTTTATACTCTGAATCCAAAGACTGAAGACAAGGTAGAACGGGATTAATTGAGTATTTACCGTCAAAGACTGTTTCCTCAAAAGATACAACGAAGTTATCTTTAAGAAACTCATTCTTTTTTAGTTCATATACCAAAGTAAGCCCCCGGACTCCAACAAGTAATAATTCTTGTTTTTTAAGAAACGCAATAACCTTTTTCATTTCTACGCCCATGATATTTTCATAAGGCACCCTGACTGTAAAAATTTTTGCAAGGTATGTATTCCCTGGTTTAAGCTTAACAGAAGCATTCTTAAATAATTCAGCTTTTATTTCTGGTTCTATACGATAGAAGTCTTTAGTGAATTTCTCAAGAAACCTGTTTACCTCTTTGTCATGATCATAGTCAGAAGGAATTATAATTTCAAACTCGTTCGCCAAGCTTATTGTAAAATCTGTTGACCTCTTTTTTTGATTTATTGTTTTTTTCATTGATTACATTTGCTAAGTTATCTCTAACTTCTGTGTTAAGAAGGCAGAAAAAACCTAACAAACCAACAACAAACAATCTTTCCGAAAAGATCTCTTTTTTAAGGATAACATCTTTTTACTAAAAAGTCAAGTATTCGTAATGGTTCAATACCTTGGAATCACCCCTGTTACCCTATTTTATAAAAATAAAAAAGACTGTTCATTCCTGAACAGCCTTATTTAAAGGTTAGTCTTTAAGAATCAATGTCTGGTATTGATCATATCGATAATTGGGTTTTCTTCCATGAAAATTTAATCCACGGATTAACGCTAAGTCTGAAAACCAGCCATCTTCATCGTGCCAACAAAGATATCTTACAAATAGGTAGTCATTGTCTGGGTCACGGTAAATAGTCCCCCAAAAAACAATAAATCTAACATCTTTACTGTTTCCATACTTTTTCCATTTGTTAGGAATTAAGTATTTGTTTTCTAGTAAATAATCAAGAACGTTGGCATTTAAAGTTTTTTTGTTCTCTGAATTTATTTCATCCAGAAGATTTTCGCCAGTAAGAACTTCATCTTTTTTGGTTTGTTGCTCTTTGGATACATAAAAGTCTAAATTCGAAAGATTAAATTCTAATTTACCGCATTTTTTATGGGTCCAAACCTGTAAATCACTATGAACAAAACCTCCTCTAGGAATACGAGGGTCGATATCGCAATCAATAATATGCTCCCTGGTTTTTACATCAAGTCGGCCTTCAATTAAGCCAACGATTTTTTTCCCAAGCTCATTACCTGGAGATTCAATCACTTTTTGCAATTGATTAAAAGTTAAACCAGCTAAAGCTAGCTTTTGAGAAAACTCGTGCCATTGGCCGAGGATTCTGCTCACGTTTTCATGTTTTTTCATAACGCATACAGATTAAATTGTGAATACTATTTTCTTCACATTACATCTTTAAGTCCACAATGTCAATGGGTCCAAGATTGGTGCGTAGTAAATGAAAAGCCTACCCAGTATTGGCGTACTGAGCAGGCTATAATCCTGGAAACCCGATCGGACCGGATCCCCAGTTTGGAAACCTGACGACACAGGCTTCAACATTCTTAATCCTAGCACATTTTTATATCAAGCCACAAACTTTTGTATCTCTAAATATATCGCATCGTAGTCTTTTTTGATTCTTGTATAAAGTGGTGGTAAATCAAGGCTAAACTCAAAAGGAACCTTTGTTTTACTGTCTGAAAAAAGTGGTATTATGCTCGAACCATACCAATAGATAAACTCATATGGGTAGAATATAGCAGAAATAAGATTAAAAGGAAAATAAAAAGGCTGAACATTTCTGATCAGCCTTTGTAGTTACTCCTTAAAAAGAGTATTAGAATGGACTTAAAACTTCTTGGACAGCCTGAGAACTAGCTATAATATTACTTGTCATTGCGACAAATAAGACCAAAGCTATAAATTTTACTATTATTTCAAAAGCGCTTACCCCTTTTGTTTCTGATTGATAAATTTTTAATAAAAGAATCCAAGCAGAAATAAAGAAAAGTACACAGAACGGCCACAACAAGGTAATCGCCTCGGGTTTAAACATTGAACCGAAACCCTTTATGGTAAAAATCACTATTCCCGAGACTACCAGCGCTAGGGTTATAAAAAAGCCTGAAAACCAATTCATTTGAACGGTATGGTGTGTGTGTTTATCTGTTTCCATATTTTATATTACATTTTCTTATATAATACACTATTTGCACAAAACGTCAAAAATGATTTTTGATAAATAAAAAAAACCCTTCAATAAAATAAAGAAGGGCTTGGGATTTCGAAAGATTACACAATGTATTGGTGCTATCGTTTATGGAAAAATTACGTTATGGGTAATGTAGTCAATCATTTGCTCAGTATTACGCTTACTCCTTCTGTTTTCCTTCAAGTAAGACATTGAGTAATTTCTTATTGTTTCAAAAAATGGTCTATACTCAAAATTTACCTTCTCATATGCTGAACAAAAAGCAAAGATAATACCAATGGGATTAAAAAAGGTTTTACCCTCAAGTAGCCCTGTGGCCATTAGTGGCGCAGTACCTCCGGGCATTTCCTCGTAATTAAGCAACCGACCGTTATGAAGAAAGTGCACTCGCGAACTCATAACGCGTCTGCCGTCTTGCCGGTCAACAACATCAGCAAACGTATCGCCGTTTTCATTGTTTACCACAGCCAAGAATTTACCTATAGCAAAAGCATTTTTTCTTTCACCATTTAAAACAGGCAGGTCAGCACCTAAATCATCAGTTAATTGATGGTGCCAATGATGCGTCCAGTCAGTAGTATTTTGTGTACGACCCTCAGTTAAACCAGCACCCTTCCAAATAGTTGAAATACGGTCATAGATTATTTTTTCAGCACGACAAATTGTTTTTTTAGTACCCAACACCAAATGTAAACCGTAGTCTTTTGCCAAACTCATGGCAATTTCGGCAAAGGGTTTCAAGTTACTAACATTCATTTCCTGGGTAATCACCGCAACTTCAACACCATTCCTGTTTTCAATAAAACACGATTTTTCACCATAGATACCACCACTACCGTAACGCAATACCCCGCATATGTCTTTGTAGCGGCCAGGGAACGGGTTTATGCGTTCAAATCCAACTACATTGAGTTTATTACGCATTCGTACATTAGCACTGCCTAACTTGAGGCGTTCAATTCTTTCATCTTCGCTAGCAGTACTAATTTTTACACCCGAGCCACAATACAGTAGCCATTTAACGGCTTCATCAATACACTCGTCAAGCGTTGAAACCCTGGAATCGACAGTCATAGGCACATCGTGACTAGGAAAGGTTTTAAATATGCTGTTACGCACTATTTCGGCCACCCTGCCAGCACCATGGTCCCCCTGCATAAAGCAAATTGGTTTTAAGTCTTTTTTCATTTATTTATTATTTTGTCTATTGTTAAAATAACATAAATTATAAAAAATGTAAAGCCTAACCATTTTGGTTAGGGGGGGGTTTTTATTTTACCGACCAGACGGGATTTCGTAATAATGGACCAAGTATTTTATAAGTTCAGTAAATGGACCATAATGCATTTATTTGATATAATGCGCCAATATGAGTCTATCAATCAACGACTTCAAGGCAGAATTTGACCTTTTTTTAATGAGCAATTAAACAATCTTATACTACAAGCAAAAAACAGACAAGGCTTGCAAAGTATAGAAAAATACATTGATCACATACAAACAATCGGGCACAGTGGCAAAAGAATACGGCCATACAATACTGCCCTGACTTACACTATCTATTCAGGCAAAGACTGGCATGAAATTAAAAACACATTGATGGGCATAGAGTTAATACACCTAATGGCTTTGATTCATGACGATATAATGGATGATTCTGAGACTAGGCACGGGGTCATATCTGCACACAAATTTATAGAGCAAGATCTAGATTCTAAAGTTAGTGCAGACGTTGCAAAACATACAAGCCACTCTTTGGCGATACTTTTAGGCGATCTTGTTTTTGCTTGGGCATATGCAGAACTTAGTAAAGACAATCAAACCAAAAATTCGTGGGAGGTTATTCATACATTAGTAGAAGAAGTCACACTTGGCCAAATGATGGATGTATACAACCCTATTGAAAAATCAACAACAATAAACGCGGTTGAAAATAAAATGCTTTTAAAAACAGCCCGCTACACTTTTACCCACCCATTAATGCTGGGTACGGTAACGGCAGGAGTAAATAACGAAGACGTTGAGTGGATCAAAAACTTTGGTGATGCAGTCGGGTTATTGTTTCAAATGCAAGATGATGTTTTCGATTTTACAAAAGACGTAGCAACGTTAAAAAAGAACCCTTTGGGCGATATAAAAAATGGCATACACACAATGCTAAGTATATATATTAACGAAAATGCGAATGACGAAGACAAGGTAAAATGGTCAACGTGGTTCGGCAACAAAGATACCAACAACCAAGATGAACTAAATTTATTTTTAAAATCAAATAGGGCTTTTGATTTTGCTGAAGACTATATAAAACAAAAAGAAGCTATAGCATTAGAAACTGTTTCAAATTCTAATTTAAAAAATGATGATGCTGAAAAAATAAAAAGCTTGCTTTCAATGATAACTAACAGAAAATACTAAAATGCAATCTACCCAAAAACAAGACATTCGAATTTGCAAAAACATGACTCGCGCATACGGTACTTCGTATTTTATTTCGACTTACTTTTTCCCAAAAATATTACGTGAGCGAACATGGGTATTATACGCATTTTTACGCTACCCAGATGAAATAGTCGACACAGAGGAAAAAGATGCGTCAGCGGCCAAGGCACGCCTATTAGAATGGCAAAATGAGTGGCAAAAAGCCTACAATGGCGACCCAAGCGTTCACCCGGTATTAAGAGCCAACTCTGTAATGTGGAAGGATTGCAATATACCATTTGAATATAGCCAAATATTTTTAAATAAAATGCTACAAGATACCGAAAAAAGCCGCTATACTACATATACAGAACTAGAAGATTACATGTACGGCTCAGCAACAGTTGTAGGTTATATGATGAGCCACATTATAGGGTTTAAAGATGGAGCCCTACCCTATTCCCGAGCATTAGGTGAAGCATTTCAGTTAACAAATTTTTTGCGTGACATTAAAGAAGACCTGGCTCGTGGACGTATATATATACCGCAAGAAGACATAAACACCTATGCAGTTACCGAGAAAGATTTTTCAAATGAAAAAATGAGTAACAGCATGAAAGAATTAATATATTTTGAAATAAAAAGAAATGAAGATTTATACGCTACGGCAAAAAAAGGTATACCAATGCTAAATAAATCTGGCCAAAGAGCTGTTAGAATTGCATTCTATTTATACAAAGAAATATTAGAAGAAATTAAAAAAGACCCAGAACGAATTTGGCGCGAAAGAGTTCGCATATCAAAACTTCGAAAGCTATATCTTATTATTAAACATTTTTAAATACATGAACAAAAAAGAATCAGTAATTATAATCGGTGCAGGGCTAGGAGGCCTGGCTTCAGCTTGCATGCTTGCCAAAAAAGGCTACGACGTAACAATAGTTGAGAAGAATGAATCAGTCGGGGGTCGCGCCAGAGTATTTGAACAAGACGGTTTTGTTTTTGACATGGGCCCAAGCTGGTACATGATGCCCGAAGTCTTTGAACATTTTTTTGAGCTTATGGGCGAAAAAGTTAGCGATTATTATACTTTGAAAAAGCTATCCCCTTCATATCGCGTATTTTTAAAAAGCGACAAATCTCATTATGATTTTTATGGCGATATTGATAAAAACAAAGAAACTTTTGAAAGTATCGAGCCAGGCAGTGGTAAAGTTTTAGTAAAGTTTTTAGCTAAATTAAAACTACAATACGGTATTGCCTATAACGAATTTATGTTTAAAAACTATAATTCAATTTTTGATTTTTTAACTTGGAGCGTAGCCAAAGTTGGGTGGAAACTACCACTACTAAAAAAGCAAAAACAAATAATCGAATCACGGTTTAAAAGCGAAATACTGCAAAAAGTCATGCAATACCAAATGATACTATTAGGTACTGCACCTGGCGACTGCCCTGGTATATATAGCATGATGAACTATGTCGATTTTGGGCTAGGTGTATGGTACCCCGACGGTGGCATTTGGAAGTTACCAGAAGCAATGGAGAAAATTGCAATCAAAAACGGAGTCAAAATATTAAAAAACTCTCCGGTAAGTGAAATTATTGTAGAAGGCAATGTAGCCAAAGGCGTAAAGCTAGCCAATAATAATGAAACAATTTTTGCCGATATTGTTATTTCAAATGCAGATATAACATATACCGACCAACATTTATTAAAAGCTCCGTACCAGCAATATAGTGACAAATACTGGGATAGCAGAATGCTGGCCCCAAGCGCCTTTCTTATTTATCTAGGCATCAAAGACAAAATACCAACACTAGAACACCATAATCTAATCTTCTCTTATGACTGGGAGAAGGGCTTTGACCAAGTATTTAACAATCCTGCGTGGCCTGATGATCCATCTATTTATGTATGTGCCCCATCAAAAACTGACAAAAATGTTGCCCCAGAAAACTGCGAAAACTTGTTTGTTCTAGTACCAATCGCCCCAGGTCTTACCTATGATGATAATTTTGAAAAAGAATATACAGAAAAGGTCCTAAGCGAACTTGAAAATTACGCCGGTATAGAAAATATTCGTGACAGAATCATGTTTAAAAAGACTTATTCTGTTAAAGATTTTGAACTTGATTATAATGCCTACAAAGGTACAGCGTTAGGTCTAGCCCACACAATCAAACAAACCGCCCTATTTCGCCCAAACAATATTCATAAAACAATTAAAAATTTGTTTTATGTTGGAGCCGGTACCAACCCTGGTATTGGTATGCCAATATGTATAATTTCAGCAGAGCTTGTTTATAAACGTATTACAAAAAATGAAGACGTGCACCCATTAACAAGTTTGTAATTTTTACGAATTTAATAGAATATAAAATAGTAAATTAATAAATAAAACAATACAAGTAAAAAACCGCTTAACTTAAAAGCGGTTTTTTATTATTTTTTACTTATTCACCACATTCCTTGTCACTGGCCCAAAATACCCGACCGCTGGTTTAATATTGTTAGCTTTTTGATATTTGATTAGTGCTGAACGTGTAGCTAGACCAAAGTATGTTGTTTCGTTGCCTTTAGAACCGATACCTGATTCAGATATTGGGTAACCATTGTTGTTTAGGAATTTTTGGAGTTCTAAGACACCATTGTTACGGTCACGGTATTTAAGGTTTTTAGTGAATTGGAATTTAGGAGTTTGGTTATTGTTTGTATTTTGTGTTTGCTGACCAGTTGATTCATTTATAGATTGATTAGTATTACGTAAGTTATCGCTCATAGATTGGAGTATCCATACTGGTACAGCTCCATTAATAACTGTAACCGCTACAGGACAAGCTGATGTTGTGAATGATTCATCAGATCCTGTGCCTGTACCTGCTGTGTTAGTAGAGTATGCACGGTAGTGGTATGTGGTACCGCAGGTTAGGCCGGTGGCAGTACCTGTATATGCACCTGTACTGTGTGATCCATTCTCTGTTATATCTGTCATTGTATATGTATTATCTGTACCAATGTCGAAACCTCTTTCAGTGTTGGCTTCACCACCTGTTGCTGTTATGTTACCGTTTAGGGTTGCTGTGGTTGTGGTTATGTTTGTGGCTGATTGGGTTGTGGTTGTGGGGGTGGAGATGTATGATAACGATAGTAAGAAAACGTCATAAAACCCATTTGTGTCGCCTACTACTACAGTAGTAGCATCTGTTACATATACTAAATAATCTCCTGAATAAGCAATATATGCCTCTCCTGAATATCCATTAATTTCGGCACCGTTTGAGTCTAGTGAAAGTCTTGACGTTGTGCCCGTTTGAGTATCATGTACAAAAACATCAGCATTAGCATTGGTATCATTAGCTACTAAATTGGTTGCTTCTGAATAAAAAAACACATAGCGTCCATCAGAAGAAGTCGTGCCATAGTAGGAATCAGCGTCACCCTCGACACCTGCCGAACTTACAGAGACTCGACTAGTTTCACCAGTTTGAATATTGTGAACAAAAATATCCTGAACACCATTGGTATCATCGGCTACTAAATTGGTTGCATATGATTCAAAAACCAAGTAAGGGTAACTAAAGCTGTACGCATAGAGATAAGAGTCATCATCAGGTTCTAAACCATTTGAGTCTACAGAAATTCTGGTAGTAGTATTTGTTTGAGTGTCTCTTAAAAATACATCTGTTTTTGAATTTGTATCATCAGCTATTAAATTTGTGGCTAAGCTAGTAAAAGCGACATATCTACCATCATCAGATATTGCATTTGGCTGAGAAGTACCATTGGACTCTATCCCTGCAGTACTAACAGAAACCCTGGTTGTGGTATTTAATTGAGTGTCACGAACAAAAATGTCATTTATACTATTAGTATCTCCTACCACTAGATTTGTAGCGTTTGAACTAAAAGCAACATATCTCCCATCTGATGATATACTACTCAGGCTTGAATCAAGATCGCTTTCTACCCCCGCAGTACTAACAGAAACCCTAGTTGTAGTATTTAATTGAGTGTCGCGAACAAAAATGTCAGTTTTGCTATTAGTATCTCCTGCTACTAGATTTGTAGAGCCTGAATTAAAAACTACATATCTTCCATCTGCTGAAATATCATAGTAACCACCACCTAAATCAGCTTCATCTCCCGCTGTGTTTACTGATATTCTTGTTGTTACCCCTGTTTGGGTATCGTGCATAAAAATATCAATTTCATTATTAGTATCCCCAGATACTAAATTTGAGGCTGCACTTCTAAAAAACACATACCGTCCATTCGAAGAAACTTTAGGGTAATCAGCATCCGTATTAGGTTGAGTTCCATTTGTATGCTTTGACACAAGTTCAATTGAACTAATTGTTACAGCAAAAGCTTGCCCTGTAAAACCAAAACTAGTTAATAGAGTTAAAAAAGTTACAAAAAAAATTTTATTTAATCTTTTCATTTATAGACAAATTGTACCACTCTATTTATAATTTTAAAAGATTAAAACTATATATTCACACACGCCCCAGTTACAAAAGTAAGTACCCTGCCATAAGCTGTACCACCAGGGTTTGTAGCATAAGCACGATAGTAATAAGTAGTACCGCAAGATAGATTGTTTAGCGGTAGGGTGTATGA
>JACCDM010243722.1_pt1 | contig 12304 bp, 13 predicted proteins | sample 7445851 | NCBI WGS metagenome assembly JACCDM01 (sample SAMN15323438, study PRJNA562643) | freshwater metagenome | isolation source: river surface water | place: USA:Blue River Watershed | collected 2017-08-16
ATTTTTCCTGCTCCCCCTCAAAAAAGCCATTTCTCCAAATACCATTACCTGGTTCAGTGAAGATTTCTACGGATTACTGATGCGTTTGGGCATTAACTTGTTCTTTTTAACCATCCTTATACGTGTTTTGTACTACACCAAAACGCGTCGCAAAGATTACCTGTTCACCTACTATTTGATTGGAACCATCACCTTCTTCTTGTGCTTTGGCCTCATGCAAATGGACATCGATACAGGCATGGGCTTGGGTCTTTTTGCCATTTTCGGCATCATCCGCTACCGCACAGACGCCATTGAAATCAAGGAAATGACGTATTTATTTATGATTATTGGCATTAGTGTGGTGAACGCATTGGCCTCCAATGAGCTCAGTATCTCAGAGGTCGCAGTCATTAACGTCACCATCGTTTTGCTCACGTACATCCTCGAAAATGTATGGCTGATGAAGCACGAAACCCGCAAAACCATAAACTACGAGCGCATCGACCTCATCAAGCCAGAAAATCACGACTTACTTAAAGCAGATCTCGAAAAACGCACAGGCCTGACTATCAATCGTGTAGAGGTAGGTAAAATCGACTTCCTAAACGACACCGCAATGGTGCGCATTTACTACTACGCAGACGAGCAAGAATTCTCAGACTACCACGTACAGTAAGATGCGCAGGCTGGCGCTATATCCTTTTGCGCTGATCTACGGCGCTGTAATTTGGTTGCGCAACCGCTGTTTTGAGCTACAAATTTTGCGCAGCCAAGTCATTCCTGGTAAATCGATTTGCATAGGCAATATTGCCGTTGGCGGCACTGGTAAGTCGCCACATGTCGGCTATTTAATCGAACAACTTTCCGAACAGTTCCAAGTCCAGGTTTTGAGCCGTGGCTATGGAAGGAAAACCTCTGGATTCATTTTGCTAGATGCAGCAAAGACACCTCGAGATGTAGGCGATGAATCTTGTATGTTGTTTGCGCAATACCACCAACAAGCACAATTTGCCGTATGTGAAAACCGACAATACGGCGTCCAACGCCTCAGAAGTACCGCACCTGCATCGCTCATTTTATTAGACGATGCTTTCCAACACCGCTGGGTAAGGGCAGGCTTGAACCTTGTGCTTTCAACCTTTGCGCAGCCTTTGCATCATGATGCGCTTTTACCAGCAGGCAATTTGCGAGAGCACAAAGGCGGACTGAAGCGCGCAGACGCACTGATCGTTACCAAATGTCCACCGTTTGACACTTTTGACCCTGCTGCATTTGCCAAAAAGTATCAAAAGTGGAACATTCCGATATTTTTTTCGAGATATGCCTACAAGCCACTGATGAGCCTCACCGCAGAAGTAGCCGACATTCAAGACGTTTTACTGGTGAGTGCAATTGCCAAACCGGGTTACCTCGACGAAGCCTTCGCCCAAGATGTGCGCATTCAACACATTAGTTATCCTGATCACCACGCGTACACGCAGGCAAACGTGAATGAAATTCATCATTTTTTTGATACCTTTGCAACAGCAAATTCTGCAATTGTGACAACCGCCAAAGATTGGGTCAAAATTCAATCTTTACTGAGCACCGAAGACCGACAAAAGTACCCTTGGTATCTGTTGACTTTTGAGCTCCAATGGTTGGATCAAGCTGCATTTAATCAATTTATTAGCGCTTATGTTGTCTCAAATTAAAGAAAGTACCGCCTACATTCAAAGCAAAACAAATGTTGTACCCAGCATTGGGATCATTTTAGGAACAGGCTTGGGTGGTTTGGTCAAGGAAATCGAAATCATCGACGAAATCAACTACGAAGACATCCCGAACTTTCCGGTTTCTACCGTAGAAAGCCATTCTGGAAAACTCATCTTTGGTCGCATTGGCGGCAAAAATGTGGTCGCGATGCAAGGTCGCTTTCATTACTATGAGGGCTACACGCTGCAGCAAGTTACCTTCCCAGTCCGCGTCATGAAACTCCTCGGTATTGAGCGTCTTTTTGTGAGCAACGCTTCTGGGGGTGTCAATCCAGATTTTGAGGTGGGTGAAATCATGATCATGAACGACCACATCAATTTATTTCCGGGCAACCCTTTGATCGGTAAAAACATTGACGAGCTCGGCCCACGCTTCCCCGACATGTCAGACCCTTACGATCAAGAAATGATCGACAAAGCCACTGCAATTGCCAAAGATTTAGGCATTCGCGTTGCGGTGGGTTGTTATGCTGGTCTCACTGGCCCGACTCTCGAAACACCATCAGAATACAAATATGTGCGCACAATTGGCGCCGACGCAGTCGGGATGTCTACCGTACCTGAAGTCATTGTAGCACGCCACATGAGCATTCCTTGTTTTGCCATCTCAATCATCACCGACTTAGGTGTGCCGGGCAAAATCAAAAAAGTAAGTGTCCAAGATGTCATTGAAGTGGCAAGTCGTCAAGAGCCCAAAATGACGCACATCATGAAAGAACTCATTTCCAGCATCTAATACACTACTCCAGCATGGAACAAACGCTCAGAGATCGTTATGAGGTCGTCATCGGACTTGAAGTCCATGCGCAGCTCCTGACACAAACCAAAGCTTATTCTTCGGACCTCAATGCCTATGGTTCAGCACCCAACACCAACGTGAGTGCCATTACCTTAGGTCACCCAGGCACCCTGCCCGTGATGAACCGCAAAACCATAGATTTTGCCATCAGACTCGGGATTGCTTGTGGTTGTCAGATAGCCCCCGCACAATACTTTGCGCGCAAAAATTATTTCTACCCCGACCTTCCAAAAGGTTATCAAATTACCCAAGATACCACCCCTATTTGCACAGGTGGACAAATCCTGATTCGCACTGAAGAAGGCGCGCAAAAAGCCATCGGTATCACACGAATTCACATGGAAGAAGATGCGGGTAAAAGCATTCACGACGTCGATGTCTACGACACACTCGTGGACCTCAACCGCGCTGGCACTCCCCTACTCGAAATCGTTTCAGAACCCGATTTGCGTTCGTCTACTGAAGCCTACAACTACCTCACAGAAGTACGCAAACTATTGCGCTATCTCGACATCTGCGACGGTAACATGGAAGAAGGTTCCATGCGCTGCGACGCAAACGTTTCTGTGCGTTTGGTAGGCGCCCAAGAATTTGGCACCAAGGTAGAGGTCAAAAACATGAACTCTATCCGCAACGTTCAAAGAGCCATTGAGTTTGAAATTACCCGCCAAATTGAAGCATTAGAAAACGGCGAGCCGTTGACCCAAGAAACCCGTGCCTTTGATGCGCTTAAAGGAATTACTATCTCGATGCGTACCAAAGAAGCAGCCAACGACTACCGCTACTTCCCCGAGCCCGACCTACCTCCTATTACGGTCAGTACGGATCAAATCGCGGCAATCGCCAAAGACATGCCGGCCTTGCCAAATGCATTATTTGAACGCTATACCAAAACGTATGGCCTTAGCGATTACGACGCTTACAACATTACCGATCAAAAAGGTTTGGCAATGTATTACGAAGCGCTCATTAGTGCCACCCAAAACTACAAAGCTGCTGCCAATTGGCTCATGGGAGAAATCAAATCTTACCTCAATGAGCACGGCGTAGATATTTCTGTCTTTCCGATTGAAGCACCACGCATTGCAGCACTCATCCAGCTTATTGATCAAGGAAAAATTTCCAACTCAATAGCCGCTCAACGCTTGTTTCCTGCGCTCTTCGAAAGCACCGAAACACCCTTAGAAATCGCCGAAAGACTCAACCTCATCCAGAGTTCAGATAGCAATGTCATCGAAGGTTTCATCGACACCGTTATTGCGCAAAATCCGGACGAAGTAAGCCGTTACAGAAGTGGAGAAAAACAACTCATCGGATTCTTTATGGGCCAACTCATGAAGGTTTCTGGCGGTAAAGCCGACCCGAAAGCTGCAAATGGACTACTCAGACAAAAACTTGAAAACTAATGTCCTTTCTGAAATCCAATAAAAAATTAATTTGGATTCTCCTCTTTGCAGTCATCGGAGGACTCATCTTGTGGTATGTCAATCGCTCGGAGCTCGAAAAAAACGGACTCGAAGAAAATCTTTTCATCAGTGGACAAATTCATGGCGCTGGTGGCTTGCAGCTCTTTTTAGAAGCCCCTAGCGACCGAGGTGTCATTTCCGTTGCCCAAACCGAAATTTCAGCAGATGGTTCTTTTGAACTCCCAGCCAATATTCCTGGGCTCGGACTCTACAACTTGCGCATCTCGGACTTAAACGGCAGTACACTCTGGCTGCCATTACAACCCTCAGACCAACTCTCGCTGCGCTGTCGGCTCACTGATTTCAGTATCAAACCAGGTTTGAGCGGCGTCAAGTGGGCCAAAGCTTATGCCGAACTCTTGCGCGCAACCAAACGTTTTGAAACGACACAAAACGAATTGCAGCAAAATACGCGCAAACTCGATCAAGACGCCATCAATGCGGCGTACTCAGCAGCAAAAGCGAGCTATGAAGCGTTTTGTGTCAAGGCGATCAACCAAGATTTGAGCAGTCCGTTGAACATCATGCTTAGTATGAATTTACTGCCTACAACCGGCTTTGAAGATTGGGACGCCTCCCACCTGACCACCCTAGAAAAATTAAGCACGGCTTTTGCACAGCGCTTTCCCGGACAAGCTGCAAGTCAAAATATGCAAGCGCAATATGCGCAAATAGAGGATGCCTTTTTTGCCTACACCCAAATGACCAACGGCAGCATGGCAGCTCCTGAAATTGCGCTCCCCGACCCCACAGGAAAAACGCGCGCACTGAGTTCCTTGAAAGGCAAATATGTCTTAATTGATTTCTGGGCTTCTTGGTGCGGACCCTGCAAGAGCGAGATGCCAAATGTCATAGCCGCTTATAACAAATACAAAAGCAAAGGCTTCACCGTTTTCAGTGTTTCCCTCGACGAAGACAAAAACAAATGGCAAGAAGGCATCAAATCCTTTGGAATGACCTGGCCAGACCAAGTAAACGAAGCATTAGGTTGGAAGTCTAATCTCCCTCAATTGTATCAATTTGATGGCATTCCCTATACGGTGTTGTTGAATCCAGAAGGAAAAATCATCGGCACAAATCTAAGGGGGCAAAAACTCCAAGACAAATTAGCTCAAATTTTCAAATAACATGAACCGCTGCTTCATCCTTCTTTTGCTGCTGCCCATTTTTAGCTTTGGACAAGTTCAGCCTTGTCATATCAGTGGGCAGATTTTTTCGAGTGGTGCAGATTCAATTTACTTATCACAGCAATTCGGCAGCACATTTAAAGATTATTGCGCGAGTCCAGTAAGCGACAAAGGTAATTTTGAACTCAAGGGTGTCTTACCTGGTCCTGACTACTATATCTTGCGCATTGGCCAGAACTCACTCAATATTGTCATTCGCGATACCACGCGCATCCAAATCTTTGGCGACGGCCGCAACCTGCTTCAATTTTGCAACTTCGTCAATTCGGAAGAATCGCGTCAAATGTACGAATATGTAGTGCTCAATGCCAATTGGAGAAACAAAGCAGATTCCGCGCTCTTAGCCATCAAGACAGACCCAAGCAAAGAGGCCGAGATTAATAGTTACATGACACAAGCCTACAGCCAATTTCAGACTGCACTCCAGAGTTATGTGGGTATGTACGCCAACTCAGCAGCGCTAATCTTGCCACTCAGCAGCATGCAAATGGACCAAGATTTTGCCTCTTATGAAAAACTCATGCTGGCACTTTATCAAAGTTTTGGACAAAGTGCAATTGTTCAAAACCTTTACAAACAGTACATAGCCAAAAAACAAGAACGCGAGGCAGCAGACCCTTTTGCGCGCGGCAAATTAGTACCTGATTTTCAAGAACTGCGCACAGACGGCAAAAAGCAAATGAAACTTTCAGACTTGAAAGGACAAGTCGTTTTGCTCGACTTCTGGGCGTCTTGGTGTGGGCCCTGCCGTGCAGAAAACCCCAATGTGGTGAAGAACTACCAAAAATACAAAGATGCGGGCTTTACCGTCATGAGTGTATCCCTTGACTCCAACAAAGACAAATGGTTGGCGGCTATTGCAGCCGATCAATTGGTTTGGCCTAACCACGTGAGCGATCTTGGCGGATGGCAAAGTAAAGTGGCCAAACTCTACGGCGTTCAGTCCATCCCGTTTACCGTATTGCTAGACAAAGAAGGCAGGGTTATTGCCACCAACCTAAGAGGTGCTGCGCTCGAGCAAGCCCTTCAACAAATCTTTGGTTTCTAATGGCAGACCAGCCTAAATACCTCTATTTTGCTTCAGACCTCCATTTGGGCGCACCCAATGCGCAAAAAAGTGCTGCTCGAGAAAAGGCTTTCATCAGCTGGCTAGACCACATCAAACCCTCTGCAAAAGCCATTTATCTACTTGGCGATGTCTTTGACTTCTGGTTTGAATACAAAACAGTCATACCGAAAGGTTTCACCAGGCTTTTTGGCAAACTTGCCGAACTTTCAGATGCCGGCATTGAAATTCACTTTTTCAAGGGCAACCACGATATGTGGGTGTTTGATTATTTTGAAAAGGAATTGGGCCTTATCATGCACAGCGATGCGCACACCTTCAGTTACGCCGACAAACAATTTTATTTGCATCACGGCGATGGCTTAGGCCCAGGCGACTATAAATACAAAGTGCTCAAGCGCTTTTTTAGAAGCAGTTTATGTCAATGGCTTTTCGCCCGGCTACATCCCAATTTCGGGATTGGTTTGGCAAGTTTTTTATCGCGCAGAAGCCGTGCTAATGGTGGGTCAAAAGACGCTAAATACACAGGACCACAAGACGAATGGCTCTTTCAATATGTGCAAGAACTCGCGCAAACACAACACCACGATTACTACCTTTTTGGACACCGTCACCTACCTTTGTATCTACAGCACGAAAAGGCACTTTATGTGAATACCGGAGATTGGTTGCACTATGATACTTTCGCTCGCTTCGATACTGAAAAACTTGAGCTCTTGCAATGGGCCGACAACCAAGTAAGCTCCTATCATGGCAACTGAAACCATCGGTTTTTGGCCAGGGGTAAGTCTTGAGCAGCTGCCAACAATTGCCAAATCAATTTGGTCTTTGCTTCCTGCCCCTTGTTTTGTGGCACTTGAAGCCGAGATGGGCTGCGGTAAAACAACACTTGTTCGGGCTTTAGTCGAAGCGGCAGAGATAGCATACTTTGAAGGTTCCCCCACTTTTGCACTCATCCAACCTTATGATAGCCCACAAAAGGGTGCTGTTTATCACCTCGATTGCTATCGCATTGAAAATGAGCAAGAAATTTACAACCTCGGTCTAGAAGAACTCTTTGATGAACAAGCCTATTTTTTAGTAGAATGGCCGCAAAAAATTGAGCAGATTATTCCAAATCCGCACTTTAGGCTGTATATTCGTATTGAACCCGACCAAAGTCGAGAAATCACGCTGCGCTATGACCACTGATCCACACTTGCTCAAAACCTTAATCCAACAAGGAGCCCTCATGCCCAAAGAGGACCTGCTCGAGGTGCGCAGAAAAAAGGGCGAGCTCCTCATCGGCATTCCGAAAGAAACCTCTTTTCAAGAGAGAAGGGTAGCTTTGGTTCCTGAGGCAGTTAGTTTACTCGTTGCCAACGGTCATCAAGTGCTTCTTGAAAGCAAGGCTGGCGAAGGCGCACACTTCACAGACAACGAATACAGCGAAGCAGGTGCACAAATTATCTACGACCGCAAGGGCGTGTACCAGTCGGACATCATCCTCAAAGTTGCCCCACCTTCAGAAGAAGAAATTGCACTCATGCCAGGTAATCAAACCTTTATTTCGGCACTGCAACTCGCTACCCAACCAAAAGAAATTTTACAGCAACTCAGCGCCAAAAAAATAACAGCCATCGCCTGGGATTACATCCGCGACGAAGAAGGTGTTTTCTCTATAGTGCGCACCATGAGTGAAATTGCAGGTACTACATCCATAATTGTCGCTGGCGAACTCCTCTCCTCTTTCTCAGAAGGAAAAGGTCTCATGCTCGGCGGCATAGCAGGTGTGCAGCCCACAGAAATTGTCGTGCTCGGCGCGGGCACTGTTGGTGAATTTGCCACTAGAGCAGCATTGGGTTTGGGCGCTTCCGTCAAAATATTCGACAACTCGCTCTCTAGACTACGCCGTCTTCAAAACGATCTTGGGCAGCGCGTCTACACCTCAGTTTTGCAACCAAAAGTATTGGCTAAAGCCGTCAAACGCGCCGATGTCGTAATCGGCGCCTTGCGTTCTTCCATCGGCCGCACGCCCTGCGTGGTAACCGAGGAAATGATTTCCCAAATGAAGCCTGGCTCGGTTGTGCTAGATGTCAGTATTGATCAAGGGGGGTGTTTTGAGACCTCCAAAATCACCAACCATAGCGAACCAACATTTGTAAAACACGACGTCACGCATTATTGTGTACCCAATATTGCATCGCGCGTCTCTAGAACAGCTTCCTTTGCACTTTCCAATACACTTTCTCCTTTGCTTTTAGAGATGGGAGAACGTGGTGGCGTTCCAGAACTCATTAGAACGCACCCAGGTTTCCGAAATGGGGTATATATGTTCAGGGGCATCCTCACAAATGAAGTCTTAGGCAAGGTTTTTGACCTCCAATACAAAGACATCCACCTCATTCTACCGGGTATCTGATGTCCTTATTGCAGCCACTCAATTTACCGCCTGCACCTCTCAAACTCAGTAGCAAAGCTGGGCGCATCTTCGTCAATTGTTTGGTGCGCAAAAAGCAAATTGTCCTCACGCCAGAAGAATGGGTGCGCCAACACCTCATTTCTTACCTCCACTTACATCAGGGTTATCCGATTGAAAAAATTGCCGTTGAAAAGCAAATACAATACGACGGTTTTACACGCCGCTGGGACGTCGTTGTGTACAACGCACAATTTGAGGCGGCTATATTAGTGGAATGCAAAGCACCGCAAATCAAGCTCAGTCATGAGGTGTTTATGCAAATTTCTACGTATCAGAAAATGATCGGAGCTGCTTGTCTTATTTTAAGTAACGGACAAGAGCATTTGGTCTATGAAATTGATGTAGAACAAAGAAGTTTAACCCAAATGCAGCACTTTCCTAAAAATCAATTCTGAACGAAATTGAGTTCGCCAGCTTTCATGCGCTGGTAATTTTTAGATAAATAAGCCAACTGAATGCGAAATAAATCAAATGCCGCTTCTGTTTCGGCACTGATTTCTTGTTTTTTCATTTTGAGTTGAAGCTTCATGAACATGGCGTGCAACAACACTTCTACATCGTGGCGGTTGGCCATATTAGACTTTACTTTGAACGCCTGCAGTGCATCGTGGGCGTGCTCACACAAGCCTTTGTATTTTTCATCGTTGAGAATGGTGAGCAGCGTATTGTGTAGGTAAATCAATTCCATTAGGATTTCATCTACTTGCTCGAGGTGTCCTTCTTTGTATAAACCGCGCTGCTGCATTTCGGTAACAATGGCACGATACCAACTGAGCTGATGCTCTAGCTGAGTTGGGTCTGTAAAAGCGGGTGCCAATAGTTCGTTTTCTAGTCTTGTGACATCGAGGTCTATAGTGCGAAGAAGCGCCTCTATCTGAAAAATATAAAGGAGATATTCGGCGACATTTTCATTTTGGAGGGCTGGGTTCGGACGCATTTTAAAGGTCTTTTTCGATGGCGCTTTGGTTCTCGTTGAGGAAATTGATGAATTCTTTGGTAACATCCATCTTTTTATTAACGTAGTTAATCTGACCGCCCTGACCTTGAATCAGGAGGAGATCAATTTGATGCTTCTCGCAATATTTTTTACCCCAGATTTCTACTTTTTTGTTAATGGCCTCTAAAGATTTGAAAGTTTGCTTCTCGATACGTGCACCCTCCGTTTGCTGGTATTGCATGAGTTCGCTCTGCATTTGCTGCGCCTTTTGTTGGACCATAGCGATTTCATTCTGAGAGAGCAATCCGGCACGTGCTTCTTGGTCTTTTTTAACGATATAGTTTTCGTAAACCTCATTGCGCTTTTGGAGTTCTTTTTCAAAGCGTTTTTGGTTTTTCTCGGCTATTGCTTCTTCTTTTTTGAAATAGTCGAAGTACTTTTTAACGCTGTCGTTGGCATAATAGGCGATTTTCAAGCCGTCTAAACGCGTAACAGGCACTTTTGGTGTTTGGTCTTTTTTGGGTGGCGTTGGCGAAGAGCAAGCGGCACTCAAGGCCAAAATAACGGTAAGGTAAAATAATTTAGTCATGTTGAAGTGGATTTAAAAGATGAAGCCAGCGCTCGCGCATGCGGATGAAATCTTGAAGGCAAGCGGAATAAAAAGCAGGGTTCAAGGCTTGTTCGAGTTGATCGATATCCCGTAGTTCGGAGACAGGTACTTTGAACTGCTGTTGGTAGTCGTCTAGGGTAATGCTCAACAAATAATTGTCGTTGTAGTGATGTAAGGAGATTAAAAAATGCTCGTGAGGTATTTGACGGACTAATCGCATTTTGCAAATATAATTCTTTTCAAGCAGGCCGGATGAGGTATAAACACGGACAGTGATTGAATATTTTTTTTCAAAAAGTAGGCAGTTTTTCAATTTTATTCTAATTTCGGAGCAAGAACGATTAGTATTTACCTAAATCTGTGTTGTTTAAATCACATTATGACAAGTATTTTTGTTGCTAAACTTGATTTTGGCGTCAGTAACCAAGAGTTGCGCCAACTTTTCGAAAACTACGGAACTGTTCTCAAAGCTACTGTAGCTACAGACCGTGAGACCGGAAAACCGAGAGGATTCGCATTTGTCGAAATGGCCGACCGCCAAGAGGCTGCAAATGCCATTTCAGCGCTAGATGGCCATGTAATCAACGGCCGTGCTTTGGCGGTCAAAGAAGCAGAACAACGCACCGATAACCGTCCGAGCCCAAGGCCTTTTACCCCCCGAGACAACAGCGCGCCTGCAAGATCCAACGACGCGCCATCTCACAGACCCGATCTGCGCACCGACGACGACAACACACCAGCGGCAAGTTTTGTATTGCCAAAGATGGAGCCTCGTAAAAAGCTCAACGTGAAAGAGCGCAAAATCGAAGACGACAACCGGAACAAAAAACCCAAAATGGATGCTTACAAAAAGAGCGGTAAAAATCCAAAGTTTTTTGACGACGACGACGATGACCTCGACGACGAATTGCTCAACTACAAGAAGCCAGACGAAGATTTCTTCGACGACGAAGAAGACGAAGACGATTTCTAAAGGCGGAAAGCTTCACATTTCGGCGATTACGCTTAACTTTGCATCCCATGGATGTTTCTTACGCTAGTCACCTCAAACACCCCGTATTCAAAGTATTATCTCAGTACGCAACTGCGCAGCAGCTCGATGTTTACGTTATTGGCGGATGGGTCCGCGATTTACTCATGGATCGTCCCAGCAAAGACATCGACATTTTAGTACTTGGCGATGGCCCAGCACTTGCGCGAGCTACCGCAGACATTTTAAGGGTCAAGAAGGTCAGTATCTTCAAAAACTTCGGCACAGCCCATTTCAAATACAAAGACCTCGACATCGAATTTGTAGGCGCCCGCAAAGAATCTTACAGCCCCGCATCGCGCAAACCAGAAACCGTTGCTGGCACGCTTCAAGATGACCAAAATCGCCGCGACTTCACCATCAATTCGATGGCCATCAGTTTGCGCGCCGAAACACTAGGTCAGCTCATCGATCCATTCAACGGACAAGCCGACATCGACGCCGGCATCATCCGCACCCCACTAGACCCACATATCACCTTCAGCGACGATCCGCTGCGCATGCTTCGCGCCATTCGCTTTGCCACGCGCTTTGAATTTAAAATTACCGCTCCGTGCCTGGAAGCCATGAAAGCAAATGCCGATAGGCTGCAGATTCTGTCTCAGGAGCGCATCACCGGCGAACTCAACAAAATCATCTTGACCAAGCAACCCTCTCGCGGCTTCAAACTCATGCAAGCGACAGGGCTACTCCATCTTTTCTTTGCAGAACTAACAGCGCTTCAGGGAATTGAAACGCGTGATGGCAAAGCACACAAAGATAATTTTCTGCACACATTAGAAGTGCTAGACAACCTCGCCTTAAACACGGACAACCTTTGGCTGCGTTGGGCTGCTATATTACACGACATCGCCAAAGCCCCCACCAAACGTTTTGACCCACAAGTGGGCTGGACCTTTCACGGACACGAAGAATTAGGAGCCAAAATGGTACCACGCCTATTCAAAAGGTTGCGCCTTCCACTTGACCACCAAATGAAGTATGTCCAAAAATTGGTCCGCTTGCATTTGAG
>JACCDM011095616.1_pt1 | contig 12304 bp, 12 predicted proteins | sample 7445851 | NCBI WGS metagenome assembly JACCDM01 (sample SAMN15323438, study PRJNA562643) | freshwater metagenome | isolation source: river surface water | place: USA:Blue River Watershed | collected 2017-08-16
ATACCTGAAACTAAAAGATATATTCCAATTACTGCTGAATTAGTTGATAAAATAATAAAACCATATCAAATAGGTTCTGGTGATAAGTATTATTATAAATACCTCAAATACAAGAATAAATATCTCGCTTTAAAGCGAGATATTTAAATATATTCGATGAATTATAATTTTTCAAAGAAAAATTATAACAATCGAACAAGAATAAATATGCTATGTTGAAGAACAGAGTTCTTCAACATTAAGCATAATTATATTTCTAAGATAAAAAGTTATTTGTTAAAATAATTTTTTATCATTACAAGAATAAATATTTGAGTTTTAAAAAAAATATTATAACCATAAGTTGTTAAAATAGTTTTATTTGTAATAATCAAAGATTTAATAACTTTTACAAATAAAAATATTATTTGATTTATTTAAAGACAAATAAACATTATTATTAATGGAAACACAATCTCAAATACAATCACAGATTATTAATAACAAAGAATACATTTTGGGAGATTGTATTTTCTCAAATGCACCTATTTATACTAAGGGTTGTCGTAGTAGCCGTGATATTATAAGTAAAAAACAAATAGAAGCAAAGAATTATATTTATGCGAGATATAAGGATGATAAATGGGTTATTACCGATGGGAAGAGCTTTAAGTTTGATAAAATTTTATTTATTAAATCATTTGTTGATAAAATCCCTGAATTAAAATCAGATACAACATATGTAGTTGATGATAATGGGGTAACTAAAGCACCAGCTATTATTGAATTAAAAAATGAGGAGAAATTTACAGATAATGATGGGAATATTATTGAGATTGAAACTCGTGGTGAACGTGCTGTTGATAAAATTTATTTCAAGGTTAAAGATGTAGCTGATGGGTTTGAGATGCCTAATCTTGAAAAGAATATTAAGGATACTAAATCAGCATTTATTATAAATAAACATTATGTTATTTTTAATTGTCCTAATAATAAAATTAAAAAATATAAGAAAAAATATGAAGCATATAAACCTGAAACATTTTTAACATTAGCAGGATTAAGACGAGTTTTTGAAGTATCTCAAAGAAAATTTAGTCATAAAACAAAATGTATTCTTCATAAATGGTTATCACAAAATTTTAATAATACCAAATTAAATGAATTTAAAATTGATATTATTAAAGATAATTTAATTGCAAAAGTGGGTTATGTATATTGTGTATCATCTCCAGTTAATAATTATGTTAAACTTGGATTTTGGCGCGGTTCAATTAGTAGTTTACATTCAAGATATATTACTTATTATGGTAATAAAATAGATATATTTTATCTTAAAACAATGGATGCAAGAGATTTAGAAACTAAATTATTTTTACATTTTTCTAAATATAATATTTCTAATGAATTATTTGATATTAATTATAAAGATGATTATATTCAATTTATTAAAGATAATGTGGAAGAATGTGATGATATAGTTGAAGATTATTATGAACTAAATGAAAATTATCCTGAATATAATTATTATAATAAACCTAATAATGCATCAGTTTCATGTATATATTTATTCTCATTAGGAACAGTTGCTTCTTTACGTAAAACATTTAATATCCCAACCGACTCTAATTATAATGACAATGATATTGTTATTAAATATGGTAGAACAGATGATTTAGAACGTAGAACAACCGAACACAACAATGATTATGGTAAATTAGAGAATGTTGAATTAAGATTACTAATGTATTCATTTGTTGATGCATCATATGCTGTTGATGCGGAGAATGATATTGCTAACTTTTATACTTATAGTAAATATAAATTTGAAACTGAAGGTAGAAATGAAATGGCTATTATTCCGAAAGATAAAATAGATATGGTTAAAAAGGAATATGAAAAAATCAGAAAGATTTATGCTGGTTCATTAAAAGAATTATTAAATGAAATTGAAAGATTAAAACAAGAAAATGAAAATATTAAGTTACATCATCAGATTGAACTTAATAAACAAACATTAGAAATGAATAAACAACAAATGGAAATTAATAAATTAGAACATTCATTAGAACTACAAAAAGAAAAATACGAACATGAAATTCTAAAGAGAGATTTTGAATTATATAAACTAAAGAATTAAATATTTTCAGGTTGCTTAACCCCATTAACATAATTAGAATACTCAATTAAATCTCCTTGTTCGTCAAATGCTTCATATTCACCATGAATTTTATCATTAACAAAATTATATTTAGCTAATACTTCTCCATTGTTATGATATTCAATACAAGGTCCTTCACAAGTACTAATACTATTATTATCATTAATTACATGATTACAAATTAATGATAATTGTCCGTTAGAATAATATTGTTTCTCTTCGCCAACAACAATCCCATTAATATAATTAATGGTTGATTTAATTTGACCATTATTATAATACTCGTAACTCTCTCCATCCAGTTTACCATTTTTAAAAGTATTAAAAAATTTCAACTTATTATTTTCATAAAAAATTTCACTGTTTCCTTCTAAAATACCATTCATATAATAAGATTTCTTACAAAGTGGTCCAATATCACCTTCATTAGAATGAAAATAGCCTAAATCTTCTCCTTCAATTTTGCCCTTTACATAATTACGATGCATAGAAAGTTTTCCATTAGAATAGAACTCTTTATATTCACCATCTAATTCATCATCAACATAATAACAAATGGTTCTAATTCGGCCATATTCATATTCCTCAAATTTACCTTGTTTTTTACCATTAATAAATTCACCAATGATATTCGTACGCTCCATATTATTAGGTTGGTTCATAATTGCAGTTGACATTAATAATAACTTAATTGGTTCATTACATATAATAATCAATTTTTTAAAGTCACTATATAATAAAAATTTGTTATGTGAGGTTCAAAATAAAAATTGATTTAATGATAAATTATAATTATAAATATATATTTAATGGAAGCTAAATTTAATAAATTATCAACTAATGATAAACATAAATTTATCGTTAATGCTATAATTAATGATAAATTCTTTGAGAAATACCATACAAAATTTAAAATAGATTATATTGATTATATTGATGATAAAGAAGAAATTAAAAAACTTATTGAAGATAAAAAAATTAAACAAAAAGTTAAAAATTTTATTGATGAATTATGGGAATATGAAAGAGCTGTTGATAAATGTTGTACTAATCAATCTAGATACAAAGATATTGTTTATGATGTTTATAGTGCCATAAATTCAATAAATCAATTTTGTAAAACAAAATATATTAATAATTCTACTGATGATGAACATATTTTCCATAAAGTAATTCGTATGTATGAAAATACATATGATACAGTTGGTGAATATGGTGGTGAAAGAGAAGGTGACCAAGATCAGACATTAAATAGCACAATAACTATATTATTAACAAATCCAGAACTGGATGAAAAAGTCAAAGAAAGTGATGAATACAAAGGATATTATAAAAGATATTTAAAATTTAAAGAAAATGAACTTGATATAGATGATTATGATTATGAGGGCTATTATAGTGATGATAATTAAAATAATTCTATAAATTTATCAATATTAATATCATTAAATGCTCCAATACAATGAATTGCATTACCATTCCATCCTTTTTCATTTATATTTATAAAACTAAATACACCACAATCATATTTACTAAAATTAAATGTATTATTATTAATTTTAATATCCAAATCAATTGGACCAAGTATAAAAATATATTTATTATTATCTAATTGTACATTATTTTTACCAATTTTAATATTATGGTTATGTTTACCATTTTTAATTAAATATAACATAATATCTTTATTTTCATTATAATTTTTAACCAAATATTCAAGTATTTTTGATGGCGAATGAATGGTTGCATCTAAAATCAAGCAACCTAAATTATATTTATTATTCCTAATATTATTAATAATTTTTTTAATTTGAATTTCCATCTTATCTTTTTTATATTGATTATTATCATATTCCGGTGGATTATCATATTTTGGCGGATTATCATATTTCGGTGGATTATCATTTCCAATTAGATCTATATCATCATAATGAGAAGGTAAATCAGTACTTATCCCATAACACTTACGACGCAACATACTCTTGATACAAAGAATTAAACTCATTAAATTATTAAATAAATATTATTATAAAATAAAATCAATTTTTATTATACAATATATTAATATAATGAGTAAAATTTTATCAAATCTTAATAGTTCCAGCGTAGTATTATTATCAAATGGAACATTTAATGGTATTACTGAAGATGTTTCTACATTTGAATCAATTACTATTACAATTAAATCAGATAAATCAAGTATAGTAGATGGTATAGAATTATATTTAGGTCCATCTCCTACATCTTTAATAAAAAAATATACTTATAGTTATACAGCTAATGAAAATAAATCAATTACCTTAAAATTACCAGATAAGTTTTTTAAATTAGTTTATAAAAATACTAATGATACACAGGGTGTATTTAGTATACAAACATTTTATAGTTATGTTTTACCTCAAGGGAACGTAACCATAGATGATGCAATTGATGTTAATTTATATTCAGCAAATGGTACTGGTATAACTAGCACTGCAAATGCATTAGATGTTAATATAAAAAGTGGTAATTTAAATGTGTTTGATAATAAGAATTTTGATTTATTTGGTAATATTAAAGTATCAAATTCATTTAGTATATTAGATATAGATCATATATATAATAAAAATGCTATTTTTATGGATGAATATGTATCTGGTGGAACTTCAGTATATCAAACAAATGATGCATCTGTTCTGATGAGTGTTAATGCAAATAATAATAAAGTTATTCGTCAATCTAGATTATATACAACATATCAACCAGGTAAATCATTATGTATAAGAATGACCGGTGTATTAAATGCTAATACTAATGCTAATAATACTACTAGTAGAATTGGTTATTTTGATGAAAATAATGGTTTATTTTTCCAATATTCAGGGGGTATTTATAGTATTGTTAAAAGAAAAAAGAATTCAGATGGAACAATAGTCGATACAGTAATTGAAAGAGCAAATTGGAATGATAAACTTGATGGTATTGCACCATCAACTGTTAATGTCGATTTTACTAGAAATATTATTTATTACATTGAATTTGCATTTTTAGGTGTTGGTATTGTTAAAATGGGTGTTATATATTCAGGAACCTTATATATAGCCTATACATTTACCCATACTACTTTATCTTATCCATACATTGCTTCTCCTAATCTCCCAATGAGATGGGAAATATCTTCAACCGGTGGAAGTGGGCAATTAATTTGTACTTGTGGTTCAGTTCAAAGTGAAGGTGGATATAATTTAGTAGGTAATCCATTTAGCATAGGTCATACAACTACTAGCTTAAGTGTAACTGGTAGTAATGAAACATATGTAATGAGTATTAAATTAACACCACTTAGTAGAAAAATAGTTAAATTAATATCTTTAGCAATTATCAGTACTAGTGGAACAAATGCAATATATAGTTTATATAAAATTAAAGCACCTACTGTTAATCCTATATCTACAGCACCAGCTGGTTCAACTATAACTAATAGCGTAATAAATTATCATTTAAATACATCATATGCGGTGACAGTTGATTTATCTAATGCAGATTTATTATATCGTAGCTATTTTACATCAAATGAAAGTTTAAATTTATCAAATTTAACAACATTAGGAGGTCCAATTTATTTAACAGCTGGAATAAATGCAACCAATAACGAAGCCGGTTTTAATAGTGATTATATAGTATTAACAGTTCAAAGATTAAGTAATCAAAATGAAACATTTTATGCATCATTTAATTGGATAGAAATATAAAGGCAAAAAATAAATAATAAAATAATATGGATGATATATATTCAGATGATTTTAATAAATACAAAGAATTAACATATAATTTTATGGTTTTAACAATTTGCCCTTGTTGTAATAAATCAATTAATGATATTATTGAATTAAAAAATAAGCCTACAAAATCTAAATTATTAAGAGAATTAATTGATGATATTCAAATTGCAAAATGCAAAATTTATAAAAATTATAATACTGAATTTGAATATTTAATAACATCAAAATCATTAAAATTATTTAAAAAAGATGAGTATTTTGAACAAGCATTAAATAAAAATTATAATATATCATTACAAGAGCATATTTTAAATATAGGAATAGAACCTGATTTTGATATTGTATTATTAAATTTTATGGATATATTAGGATACATAATGCATGGTTCCAGTTTTAAATATACTTATATGACCTATTGGCATAAAGAAGAATATTGTTTAATGAAAAAAGATTAGGAAAAATTGAATTAAGTCATTACACTCCTTCATCTAATTAAGTTGTTGTAATCCTTCATCTAATTTTTCTAATAGCAAATTTGCTATTAGAAAAATTGAAATATTTATATAATCATATGCATTAAAATAAAATATTATGGCGAACTATAAGCTTCCCGATTATATTACTAAGGTTCAAGAAAGTACTATTAATTATATTCTTCGTCAGTGCCCCAACGCTAATATGGATAAGAATATGGATTACACAGTGGTTGATATTGTGTTGCAGATGGATAGTTTGACAAGTCTTCAGAAGGTTGTTAATTGGTTCAATCAAGGTTTTGAAGAGAATGAAATCATCTGTATTGTCAACCAACCAAATGAACGAATTGAACTAATGTATGAATTGATTAACAAAGGTGTCGAACGTGGAAATGCAACTGCTGTTATTTGTTTGTCAGATGAAGATTTGGATATTTGTTTGAGTTTCATTAACGATTATCATATTAAGAATGATAATTTGTCAACCATGCTTTACAATAAATTTGATAATATGTTTCCACGTATGAAACATATTATTGAACGCGGTATTACTCATTTTGAAATTGCTTATACTATGGCAGATGAGAATAATGATACTGAAGAGAACATTAATAAAATGATGGAATTGATTTCTAATGGGATGTATAGTCGTGATGCCTACGCGACCTTGTTTTAAACACAGCTATTTGTTTTAATCAAAGATTTTTTTATAAAAAGTTGATTAAATGTTATAAAATAGTATTATTTAATAATATTTAATGCAAGAAGAATTTAATAAACTGTCAGTTGATGAACGTAGAAAGTTCATTATTTCTAACATCTTACAAGATAAATTTTTTAATAAAATTCATAGCACAGTTAAAGATACTTATTGTCAATATATTTTAGAAGGTGACGAATTAATTAAATTTAAATTAGAGCTTAATAATAGAAAACAAGCGTCTCATATAATTAATGCATTAAAAGAATATGAACATTCAGTTGATAAAATTATGGCTGAATATTCTAGATACAAAGATATTGTTTATAATGTTTACAGTAATAAGGAATCAATCGAAGAATTATGTAAATCAAAATATATAAATGGAACAAATAATAGCTATTATAAAAATAGTTATATTTTTTATGATATTATTTATTGTTACTATAATACATTAAGCACAATTGGTAAATATGGTGGTGAAACATATGGTGACGAAGATCAATCATTATTAATAGCAGTTAAAATTTTATTAAATAATCCTCATCTGTGCGATGAAATTAAAAATAGCAAAAAATATAAAGAATATTATGATGAAATTTTTAATAATTCAGAAGAAGATAATAATGATGATGAAGAAATAAAATATGACAATGAGGATAATGATATAGAAACAGCTGATGAGCTTGAATTAAGTGACATTGAGAATGAAAGTGAGAATGAAAGCGATAATAATTCAGAGGATAATTCAGAGGATAATTCAGAGGATAATTCAGAGGATAATTAAATTTATTTTTGAATAAATGTTTTACTATAAGTATAAATTTTATTATGATTATTATATGTATATATCAGCATATTATTCATATTTTGAATATCTTTATTATATACTATTATAAATAATTTATCAGAGCATTTATTAAATAAGAAATTTTTCTTAATTTTATAAGTACACTTTATAATTATTTTTTTATCTGAATTATTATCATAACCTAAACTATATAATAAAAATTTACCTTCTAATTCATTTTCATCAATTATTTTTTTAATACTTATTTTAATATTTGGATTACTTTTATTTAATATTTTATATTTATTATTATCAATCTTAAATATAATTTCTTCTTTTGGTTCGTCATAATTATTTTCTGTTTGATATAAATAATATAGTGTCATCTATAAAAATTGATATAATAATTATAGATTATTTTGATATTTCTCAATATCATATTCATCAATTCCATCGTAATCATCATAATAATTCTCTGAATATATTCTTGGGATAACATATTCATCAATAAATTCTTTACTTAATTTATTAAATTTTACCAATTTCCTTAAATCAACCATATCAATAATCATAGCTAATTGTTCTTCATTAAGACAACCTTTTTGAACTAATATATCAGCAGTAAATAATAAATGTTGCCATGTATATAAATCTGTATTCATTATAATAATAAATAAATTAATCTTTTATATAAATCAATTTTTAATCAATCTGTTAGCTTTTTTACTAACTTTATTTTTAATTTTATTACTAGCCCATTGCATGGCTTTATTTACATATATTTCAGTATATTTTTCAACATATTCCTCAATTTTATCTCTAGTATCATCATCAATAATATTATCATCTTCCTCCTCTGTTTCTTCATTAAAATATGAATTATATGCTTCTTCGATTAAATATTTATTATTATGATAATAATTCCAAATTTTAACACAATCCTTGTAATTTTTAAAACTATCAAAATTATCATAATAATATTCTTGTAACTCTTCAGGGCTATTAATATCAATAATATAATCTAATTCATCTTTAATACTTTCAATAATATTTTTAGCTTGCTGAGGATAATAAGAACCTTGAACACATTTAAGCCCATTTTCAAATTCAACAAGATGTATCATATCCCAATCTTTTTCTTTGGTATTCTCACAAAGATAAAGATCAGTTGGGATTTGGTTCCGCGAAATGATGTTTAAGTCGTAGTCCATTAAATATATCATTTATTATTTTAATTATTAATTAAATCAATTTTTATTAAAAACATTTATAAGCGTTGACGTCTATCTTAACAATTATTTTCTTTAAAATAATTGTTAAGGACGTCCAACGAAATCAATTTTTTTATGGTAAAAATTGATTTATATATAAATTAATAATATAATAAATATCAATAATGGAAAATATTATTTATACATTATTTCATCCTATACTTACTAAAGATCATGATTTAAATATTAACGGAAGGAAAATAGGTTCTACAAAATATATTATATCAAGAATGAAAGTATATCAAACTGGATATCCAATTGAAGTTCCATTAGAATATTATTATAAAATTGATAAAGATTGTTATGAAATAGATAAAAAAATAAATCTATATTTTAATGAATATAGATTAAATTACAAAGGTTCTAAATCTGGAACAGAATTTTATGATTCAGATGAATTAACAATTCAAGTATTAGAACAATTTTTTAAAGATAATGATATCAATTTTTCAAAATTTAATAAAGATTGTATTATGAATGAAATCAGAAAACCAATCGTTGATAATGATTATGAAAGAATTAGTAGAGAAAATAAAGACAAAAATAAATCAATAGAATTAAGTATAAGAAATAAAATTCAGAATGAATATTTAATTGATATTACTAAAGAACTAGAAATTAATGATAGATGTTTTATAAAAGCTCCAACTGGTTTTGGTAAAACTCATATATTTTATAAAATATTAAAACAAAATAAATATAATAAAATATTAATATTAACCCCTAGATTATTATTAAATGAACAGATAGTAGAAGATAAATATTCACATTATATTAAAGATTATAACTATAAAATATATCATTATAGTCATCAAGATTTTAGTAATAAAACAAAATTTATAAAAGATATTTCAAAAAATAATAATTTTATTATAACAAGTTGTTACCAAAGTTGTAAAAATTTAATTAGAAATTGTAAAAGATATAATTTAATATTTGATGTAATTATTTATGATGAAGCTCATTTTATAACATCTTGGATTAATAAAATAGATAATTATAATTCTTCAGAAAATGATGAAGATGATGAAAATAAACAATATAAATCATTCCATTTTTTGTTAGATGATAATATAACTAAACATAAAATATTTGGTTCAGCAACACCAACTGAGGAAATAGAGAATAATAAAATATACTTTGGAAATATTATTGAAAAAGTTAAAGTACATGAATTAATTAATAATCAAATATTGTGTAATATTGAAACAATTATTAAATCAACTGGAGATAATAAGAAAGAATATCATAATTTAAAAGATTTAATTGTTGAAAATATGATTAAATATAACAAAAAAAAAGGAATTATTTATGTTAATGACACTACTAATGCTGAAAATTTATATAAATTAATGAAAAAACAAGATAAAATCAATACTTATATTTATGTTTCTAAGGAAATTGAAGTAGAAAATGAGTTTGATACAAATATAAATTCATTTGAAGAAGATAAAAATAAATGTATTATAATTGTTGTTGGTAAATTAGGTTATGGTTATGATAATGATTATATTGATTTTATTTGTTTGGGTGATCCAAGGCAATCTGATATAGATATTAGACAAATATTAGGAAGAGGATTAAGATGGAATAAACAAACTTATCCAGATAAATTATTACATTTATTAGTTCCATTATATAAAGATGAATTTGGTAATTATAAGAAAAATGAACATCTTAAAAAATACTTAGATTATATTATTGGTGAATGTGATAAAGATTTTATTATTAGAAATGGTATAATATACATTGGAAATGGTAAAAGTAAAAAAATAATTGGAAAAGATTATGATGGAGAACCAGTTGAGGGAGAAATAATGAATGAATATTGTACTACAGGTTATAATAAATTTACTGATTACCAAAGATTTCTTAGAAAAAATAATGTGTATAATGAAGAAACATATAATAAATTAAAAAGTACAAATGAATGGATGATTGAAATTGGTATTATTAAAGAAAAATATCCTAAATTCTGTTTTAGAAATATTCATCCAAATAATATAAATTATTATTGGGATAAAAATAAAGCATTAGAAGAATATAATTTATGTGAAATTAAATTAATTGAAAATATTGGGAGAGAAAAATATAAAAGATTAAATTCTAAACAATTATTAGAAAAAATAAATGAAATTGATAATAAAATTCCTCCAATTAATTTTGATTTATATTATTAAGCATTAATAGTATTTGTGTTAGTTTTTTTTGATTTTTTAACATTGGATTTTTTAGATGTATTATTAGAATTGTTGTGATTTATATCAATATTATCTTCTAGACATTTTGATAATTCTTTATGAATATTAAACGCAGAAGGATTTCCATAATCATCCAATGAATTTAAAAATGCCGTTTTAATATATTCTTCATTTTGAATTAACATATTATTTAAACCTTCATCAATTTTATCAAAATTATTTAATGGTATTTCCATATTATGTTGAAAATCTATTGGTGGAACAGGAATATTTATGTTTTTAAATTTTGGTAAATTTATACTTGTTTGAATCATTTCACGAGAACAATTATATATAGAAGATTTAATTAATAATAAATAATTCCATAGATATATATCTAATAAGATAGGAGTATTTGATTTAATTGTAAAACCATTATCATGTAAAAAATATTTTTCTTTTAATAATAACACACAATTTTTTTCAGACATTCCAAATCGTGCTATTTTACATGTGTTTCCTTCACGATTATATTTATTAACATAAAATGTTCCATCTCCACCGCCATATACTGGATATAAACCTTCTTCGTCACCATCTTTTTCTTTTGTTACTCTTTCGCCATATTCAATATCAGTCACTTCATCTAATATTTTAATAGTATTTATATTTTTATTTGAAGCACTTTTAATAATAGATTCCATATACATCCTTCTCATATTATTATTTGATTCAATTCCTTTAATTAAATGTGTCTTATCTTCCTCTAATATACTTATATTTATAATAATTTTATTTTGATCTTCTAATGAAGGAATTGGAAATTTCATACGATTAAAATTTTTTATATCAAGAGATTTATTACATGCTCCTTTCTCATAAGTATATTCAATATGATTTTTAATTGATTGTAAAAAATAATAAATATATTTTATGTATATATTATCTAAATATTTTTTATTAATTTTAATATGATATAATAAATC
>JACCDM010237203.1_pt1 | contig 12301 bp, 6 predicted proteins | sample 7445851 | NCBI WGS metagenome assembly JACCDM01 (sample SAMN15323438, study PRJNA562643) | freshwater metagenome | isolation source: river surface water | place: USA:Blue River Watershed | collected 2017-08-16
ACCTCTTGGCCGCCAGGATGCCGGCGTCCGGCTCGAAGCCGAATTCCTGCAGGTGCTGGCGCGAGATGCGCTTCAACTAGTCGATGGTCTCGATCATGTGCACCGGGATGCGGATGGTGCGCGCCTGGTCCGCGATGGAGCGGGTGATGGCCTGGCGGATCCACCACGTGGCGTAGGTCGAGAACTTGTAGCCGCGGCGGTATTCGAACTTGTCCACCGCCTTCATCAGGCCGATGTTGCCCTCCTGGATCAGGTCCAGGAACTGCAGGCCACGGTTGGTGTACTTCTTGGCGATGGAGATCACCAGGCGCAGGTTGGCCTCGATCATCTCCTTCTTGGCGTCGCGAGAGGCGCGTTCGCCCTCGTTCATGCGCTTGTTGATCTCCTTGAGCTCAGGCAGTGGCACCACGACGCGGGCCTGGATATCGGCCAGCTTCTTCTGCAACTCCTGCACCGGCGGGATGTTGCGCGCCATGACCGTGCTCCAGGGCTTGCCGGCGGCGGCCTGCTTTTCCACCCATTTGAGGTTGAGCAGATGGGGCGGGAACTCCTTGATGTAGGTCTCCTGGGGCATGCCGCACTTGTCCACGATGATGCGGCGCAGCTCGCGCTCCTTCTTGCGCACGTCCTCGACCTGGGTGCGCACCATGTCGCACAGCTTCTCGATGGTCTTGGCGGTGAAGCGGATGGTCATGAGCTCCGCGGACAGGGCCTGCTGGGCCTTCTGGTAGGCGGGGGTGCCGTAGCCTTCCTTGTCGTAGACCTTGTGCACCTTCTCGAAGAGGCTGGCGATCCGGTCGAAGCGCTCCAGCGCCTGGGTCTTGAGCTCCTCGAGCTTCTTGGTCAGGGCCTTGGAGCCGCCGTTGCCGTCGTCGTCGTCGTCGGCATCGAACTCGTCGAAGTCTTCCTCGGCCACGTAGTCGTCGGCCTCGTTGGGGTTGGAAAAGCCGTCGACGATGGTGGAGATGACCACCTTGCCCTCACGGATCTCGCCCGCCATGCGCAGGATCTCGGCGATGGTGGCGGGTGAGGCCGAGATGGCTTCCATCATGGCCTGCAGCCCGCCTTCGATGCGCTTGGCGATCTCGATCTCGCCTTCGCGCGTGAGGAGTTCGACCGTGCCCATCTCGCGCATGTACATGCGCACCGGGTCGGTGGTGCGGCCGAATTCGCTGTCGACGGTGGACAGGGCGGCTTCGGCCTCTTCCTCGGCTTCCTCGGCGGTGGCCGCGGTCGGCGTGGTGTTGTTGAGCAACAGCATCTCGGCGTCGGGCGTCTGTTCGTAGACGGCGACACCGAGGTCGTTGAGCATGGTGACCACGACCTCGAGGGTCTCGGCCTCCACCAGCTTCTCGGGCAGGTGGTCGGTGATCTCGGAGTGGGTGAGGTAGCCGCGGGTCTTGCCCAGCGTGATCAGGGTCTTCAGGCGCTGGCGGCGCTTGAGCATTTCCTCTTCGGTCAGGATGGTCTCGTCCAGGCCGAATTCCTTCATCAAGGCCCGTTCCTTGGCCTTGCTGATCTTCATGCGCAGGGGCTTGGCCTTCTCGGTGGTCTCGACGGCGGCTTCGTCGGCGAACTCGGCCTCCATGTCGGGCACGTCATCGTCTTCGGCGGCGGGCTTGGCGCCGGCCTTGGGCTTGCGTCCGCGCTTGGCGGCGGTCTTGGGCGGGGCTTCGGACTCGGCCGCGGCGGCCTTGGGCGGACGGCCGGGTTTTTTCTTCAGCAGGTCCGCTGCGGCGGCCGCGGCGGCTTTGGCGGGTTTCTTGGGCTCTTCCTTGGCAGCGGTGGTCTTGCTGGGTTTGGCGGAGGTTTTGGCGGGCACTGGCTTGGCTTTCGTTGCAGGCTTGGCTGGCGCCTTGGCCTTGGCTGCGGGCTTGACGGCCTTCAGCGCGGGCTTGGAGGCGGGCGAAGCGGGTTTGACCACTTTCTTGGCAACGGGTTTCGCAGCCGCCTTGCTGGGCTTGGCTGTCTTTTTGGAAGCTGGCATGAACGAGTACCTCAGAACTGCAAATCGGAAGGAACACGGGTGCGCCACGAAACCCGGCGCAGGAGACAAGCGACTGCGGCAGGCCGCAATCGACTCAATGGCAAGATGGGAGGGCGAACATTTGGGATACAGCCCTTGCGGTGAGGAGGCCAAACATGCACTTGATGCGTGCGCTGCGTGTCACAGCGGGCCAGGTCCGGAGGTACTGCTGTCGCTCTTGCCGATAGCAAACCCTGGATTATACCTGTTTCGATGGGTTTCAGCCGGGCTCGCCCGGGCTGCGGGCGCGGGCGACCAGCTCACGCAGCCTTTCGTAAGCCTGGGGGTCGGTGGCAGCCCGGGCGGACAGGGCCTTCATCTCCTCGGCCCGTCGCTGCTGGCGCTCCAGGGCCAGGATATGGCCGAGCTCGCCCGGGTCGGCCTCGATGGCGGCCGGCAGGCGGGCCATCAGGCCCTGGGCGTAGGCCTCGTGCGCATGGCCCTGCAGCTCCTGGCGCAGGGCCGGCCAGGGCTGGGGACCCTGGTCCTGCATGCGGGCGTCCAGCCAGGCGAACAGCGGGCCATGCGGGGCGCCCAGTTCGCACAGGAGGTGGTGGTCGTCGTTGGACAGCCGACCCCAGGCCTGGGCGTCGGCCAGCAGGATCTGCAGCGCCCGGTCAGCCCGGCCCGGGGGCAGGCTGCGTCCGGGCGTACGCCGGCGGGGGGGGGCGGCGTCAGACCGCCGGCGGGTCGGCGTGTCCGTGCCCGGGCGGCCTTGCGGGTGGCGCTGGCCGCTCCACAGGCTGGCCAGTTCGCGCGCGTCAAGCTGGGCGTGGTCGGCCAGTTCGGCCAGCAGCTGGCGCTTGAGCGCACCATCGGGCAGCAGGCTCCATAGCGGCTTGGCGTTGGCCATCATGTGGGCCCGGCCCTCGGCGGTGGACAGGTCGCAGCCCTCGCGCGCACTGTCCACCAGGAAACGGGACAGGGGCGTGGCGTCGCCGATGTAGCGCGAGAAGGCGTCGGGGCCAAAGGCGCGGATGTAGCTGTCGGGATCGTGCTCGGGCGGCAGGAACAGAAACTTCACCGAGCGCACGTCGGTGGCGTAAGGCAAGGCGCCTTCCAGGGCCTTGCGGGCCGCGCGCCGGCCGGCCGCGTCGCCATCGAAGCTGAAGACCACGCTGTCGGTGAAGCGAAAGAGCTTTTGCACATGGTCGGTGGTGCAGGCGGTGCCCAGGGTGGCCACCGCGTTCGGAAACCCGAGCTGGGCCAGGGCGACCACGTCCATGTAGCCCTCGGTCACCAGCACAAAGCCTTTTTCGCGCAGCGCCTGGCGCGCCTCGAACAGGCCGTACAGTTCACGCCCCTTGCTGAAGACGGGGGTCTCCGGGGAGTTGAGGTACTTGGGTTTCTCGTCGCCCAGCACGCGCCCGCCAAAGCCGATGCATTCGCCCTTGACGTTGCGGATCGGGAACATGATGCGGTCGCGGAAGCGGTCGTAGCGCTTGTCGTCCTCTTCGTTGACGATGACCAGGCCGCTTTCCACCAGCAGCGGGTCGTCGTACTGCGGAAAGACGCTGGCCAGGCTGCGCCAGCCTTCGGGGGCGTAGCCCAGGCCGAACTGCCTGGCGACCTCACCGGACAAGCCGCGGCCCTTGAGGTAGTCGATCGCCCGCGGGGAGGTCCTGAGGTGCTTGCGGTAGGACTCGCCGGCCTTCTCGAGCACGTCGGTCAGCGTGGCCTGCTTCTCGCGCTGCTGCGCGGCCAGGGCCCGGTCCTGGGGGGAGCGTTCGTCCTCGGGCACCTGCATGCCGAACTGGCCGGCCAGGTCCTTGACCGCCTCGACAAAGCCCATGCCCGCGTGCTCCATGAGAAAGCCGATGGCGTTGCCGTGCTTGCCGCATCCGAAGCAGTGATAGAACTGCTTGGTGGGGCTGACGGTGAAGGAGGGCGACTTCTCCGAGTGGAAGGGGCACAGGCCGGAGAAGTTGGCCCCGGTTTTCTTCAGCGGTACGTAGCGCCCGACGATCTCGACCACGTCGGCGCGTGCCAGCAGCTCCTGGATGAAGGTGTCGGGAATGGCCATGCGTAGGGGTGATTATTCACCCATGACCACACCCTCGCGCCGCGGGTCGGCCCCGCCGAACCAGCCCCCGGGCACCCGGGTGATGGCCTGCAGTCCGCTGGTCATGGGCTGCTCGCGCACTTCGGCGCCGCGCTGGCGCAGGGCTTGGGCGGTGGCGGGGGGGAAGCGTTTTTCCTCGAGCAGCGTAGGGCCGTTGTTGGAGGCGAAATTGGGCAGGTTGATCGCCTGCTGCGCGTTCAGGCCCCAGCCCAGCGTGCCCACCAGGGTCTTGGCGGTGAAGTGGATGATCAGTGCGCCGCCGGGGCTGCCCGCGGACATGACCAGCTGGCCGGTGGCCTTGTCGAAGACGAGTGTGGGCGCCATCGACGAACGGGGGCGCTTGCCAGGCTGCACGCGGTTGGCGATGGGCCGTCCCTGGGCGTCGGCGGGCGCGAAGCTGAAGTCGGTCAGCTCGTTGTTCAAGAGGAAGCCGCCGCTGCGACCGGGCGCGCTGGTCACCATCTGGCGCGCGCCGAACTGGTCTTCGATGGTGGTGGTCATCGCCAGCGCCTGACCGTAGCCGTCCACGATCGACAGGTGCGAGGTGCCGAACTCCGGTTGGTCGGGCATGGGGGCCAGGGCGGCGGTGCCACCGCCCGGCGTACCGGGCTGGGCGACCTTCATGCTCTGGGGGCCGATCAGGCGGGCGCGCGAGGCCAGGTAGGCCGGGTCCAGCAGGCTGTCCCAGCGTCCGGCGGGCGGCGCCACGAAGTCGGGGTCGGCCACGTACTGCGCGCGGTCGGCGAAGGCCAGGCGCGCGGCTTCCGTGTACAGGTGCAGCCAGTCGGCCGAGGGCAGGCCGTCCTGCAGGGGCAGGGACGCCGCGTTCGTGTGCTGCAGGATGCCCAGGATCTGGCCCACCGCGATCGCGCCGGAGCTGGGGGGCGGAAAGCCGCAGACCCGCCAGTCACGTCCGCTGGCGCGCCAGTCGTGGCACAGGGGCGTGCGTTTTTTCGGCTGGTAATTGGCCAGGTCGGCCAGGGCCAGGGCGCCGGGGTTGGTCGGGTGGCTGCGCACCTTGGCAACGATGGCCTGGGCGACCTCACCTTCGTGCAGGGCGCGCGAGCCCTCGGCGGCGATCTTGCGCAGGACGGCGGCCAGCTCGGGGTTGCGCAGCACCGTGCCCACCGCGCGCGGCTCGCCATCGGGCCGGTAGAAATAGGCCGCAGCCACCGGGTCCTTTTTCAGGTGGGCGTCGTTGCGAAGCAGGGTGTGCAGCCGCGGGCTGATCTGAAAGCCGCTTTCGGCCAGGACGATGGCGGGTTGCATCAGTTGCGCCCAGGGCAGGCGTCCGTGCTGTCGGTGCGCCATTTCGAGCATGCGCACCGCACCGGGCACGCCCACCGAGCGTCCACCCACCACGGCTTCGTAGAAAGGCAGGGGCTTGCCATCCGCGCCGAGGAACAGCTTGTCATCGGCGGCCGCCGGCGCGGTCTCGCGGCCATCGTAGGCCTCGACGTCCTTGCCGTTGAAATGCATCAGGAAGGCCCCGCCGCCGATGCCGCTCGATTGGGGCTCCACCAGCGTGAGCACCATCTGCACCGCAACCGCCGCATCGACCGCGCTGCCTCCGGCCCTCAGCACCTGGTAGCCGGCGTGGGTGGCCAGGGGATTGGCAGCCGCCACGGCGAAGCGGCGGGTGGACCAGCCGAGTTTCTCGGTGTTGCCCGAGGCCGCCTCGGGCAACAGGGGCGGCTGGTAGCTGAAGGTGGGGGGGGCCGAGGGCGAGGACGAGGGCGCGCCCGGGGCCGGGCCGGTGGGCGCGCTGGTGCAGGCAGCCAGGACGGCGCCGGCAAGCAGGAGGGAAAGGCGTAGGGTCATGGCGGTGTCCACAGGGTGACCCGCCATGTTAGCCCTGGCCGGGGTGCTCAGCGCGGCGCGAGTCGGATGGCGCCGTCCAGGCGGATCACCTCGCCATTGAGCATGTCGTTCTCGAAGATGTGGCGCGCCAGCTTGGCATAGTCCTGGGGGGTGCCCAGGCGCGAGGGGAAGGGCACGGCGGCGGCCAACGAGTCCTGGACCTCCTGGGGCATCCCGAACATCATGGGTGTGCCGAAGATGCCGGGGGCGATGGTCATGTTGCGGATGCCGTTGCGGGACAGGTCGCGGGCAATGGGCAGGGTCATGCCGACCACGCCGCCCTTGGTGGCGCTGTAGGCGGCCTGGCCGATCTGGCCGTCATAGGCGGCCACCGAGGCGGTGTTCACGATGCAACCGCGCTCGCCGGTGGGCTCGGGGTCGTTCTTGCACATGGCCTCGGCGGCCAGGCGGATCATGTTGAAGGTGCCGATCAAGTTGACGGTGACGACCTTGGTGAACACACCCAGGTTGTGCGCGCCGTTCTTGCCCACGGTCTTCTCGGCGGGGGCGATGCCCGCGCAGTTCACGAGGCCCATGAGCTTGCCCAGGGAGGTGGCCTTGGCCACCACGGCCTGGCCGTCGGCTTCGCTGCTCACGTCGCACTTGACGAAGACGCCGCCGATTTCCTTGGCGATGGCCTCGCCCTTTTCCACCTGCATGTCGGCGATGACCACTTTGCCGCCAGCCTGCGACAGCATGCGTGCCGTGCCTTCGCCCAGGCCCGAGGCGCCGCCGGTGACGATGAAGACCTTGCCGCTGATTTCCATGGGAGCTCCTGATGGTGTGACGTTGACGTAAACGTCACATTATCGTTGCTTCCTTACTTGAAGCCGACCCGGTCCAGCATCTGCTGCACCTTCACCGTGTGGGCCCCGACAGCGGCCAGGGGGATGGTCTCCGCCTTGAAGTCGCCGCCGCTCATGGCTTGCAGGGCTGGGTTGTTGACCTTCACGCCCTTGGCGGTGGGCCACTCGTTGTTGCCGTTGGCGAAATAGCCCTGGGCCTCGGGGCTGGCCAGGTACTCCAGGAACTTCACCGCCGCGGCGGTGTTCTTCGCGTGGCGGGCCACGGCGCCCCCGGCGATGTTCAGGTGCGTCCCCCAGGAAGACTGGTTGGGGAAGACCACGCCGACCTTCTCCATGAGGGCCTTGTCCTCGGGACTGCTGGAGCGCAGCAGGCGGGCGATGTAATAGGTGTTGCTCACCGCGATCTGGCACTCGCCGGCGCCGACGGCCTTGATCTGGTCGGTGTCGCCGCCCTTGGGATCACGCGCCAGGTTGGCCACGATGCCCTTGAGCCAGTCCTCGGCCTTCTTCTCGCCCAGGTGCGTGGTCATGGCGCCGAACAGGGACAGGTTGTACGGGTGCGAGCCCGAACGGATGCAGACCTTGCCCTTGTGCTTCGGGTCGGCCAGCTCCTCGTAGGTGTCCACGTCCTCGCGCTTGACCTTGAGCTTGTCGTAGACGATCACGCGGGCCCGGGTGGAAAAGCCGAACCAGGCCGTCCCCTCGGCAGTGGGTGCGGCGCGGTACTGGGCGGGCAGGACGTCCTGCAGGAGCTTGGACTTGACCGGCTTGAACAGGCCATCCACTTCGCCCTTGTACAGGCGGGCGGCGTCGACCAGCAGGATCACGTCGGCGGGGGAGGCGCTGCCCTCGGCCTTCAGGCGAGCCAGGATGCCGGCATCGTCCGCGTCCACGCGCTGGATCTTGATGCCCGTGGCTTTGGTGAAGTTGGCGTACAGCGCCTCGTCCGTCGAGTAGTGGCGGGCCGAGTACAGGTTCAGGACCTGCTCCTGGGCGAGTACCGGGGTGCCGGCGGCGAGCAAGGTCAGGAAGGAAAGGGCGGTGAGGGCTTGGCGACTCATCAGGGGTCCAGGGTTACGGATGCGGGGGGTGCAGGTCAGTTCGAAACGAAGTATAACACAAACGAGAATCATTCTTGTTTGTGTCCATCCGGGAGGTGACGGCGGGTGGCGGATGGGCCCGATGCCGCGGTGGCGCCGCCCCGTTGCCCACATGTCATACCGGCTTGTGCCCGTGTTGGCCACGGCTTATCCACAAGGTTGTCCCATGACCGGCGGGGCAGGCCGGCATACCATTGCGGATTGCGAAGGAAATCATGTCTGCAGTCTTGAGTCCCGTCGATGACGACTTCCCGCGCGACCGCGAAGTGGCGCAATTGCGGGTTCCCCCGCACTCCCTCGAAGCCGAATCCAGCGTGCTGGGCGGCCTGCTGCTGGACAACGAAGCTTGGGACCGTGTCGCGGACCTGCTCAGCGCCGGCGACTTCTACCGCTACGAACACCGGCTGATCTTCAAGGCGATTCACGGCCTGGTGGAGGCCAACAAGCCCGCCGACGTCATCACCGTGTTCGAAGCCCTGCAGAGCCTGGGCAACGCCGACGAAGTGGGCGGCCTGAGCTACCTGAACTCCCTGGCTCAGTACGTGCCCAGCGCCGGCAACATCCGCCGCTACGCCGAGATCGTGCGGGAGCGCGGCATCCTGCGCAAGCTCGTGTCGGCCTCCGACGAAATCGCCACTGCCGCCTTCAACCCTCTGGGCAAGGCGGTGGACACCATCCTGGATGAGGCCGAGCAGAGGATCTTCAGCATCGGCGAGGAAGGCTCGCGGATGAAGGAAGGCTTCCAGGACATGAGCGCCCTGGTGGTCGACCTCATGGACCGCGTCCAGGAGATGGCGGACAACCCCAACGACATCACCGGCGTGCCCACCGGCTTCTACGACCTGGACCGCATGACCTCGGGCCTGCAGGCAGGCGACCTGATCATCCTGGCGGCCCGACCCTCCATGGGCAAGGCGCAGCCGCTGGACAGCCTCGTGCGCATGCGTGGGGGCGGCTTCAAGCCGATGGGGGACCTGGCGGTGGGGGATGCGCTGGCGTCGGTGGACGGCCGGCCCTCCATCGTCACCGGTGTCTATCCCCAGGGCATCAAGCAGACCTTCCGGATCACCTTCTCCGATGGCCGCAGCACCGAGTGCTGTGCCGAGCACCTGTGGAAGGTGGATTGCCGGCACTGGGAAGCGCCGCGCGTGGTCTCCACGCAGGACTTGATCGAACTGCTGGCCCGCAAGCGTTACCAGGATCGCCTATGGGTCGAATGCGCCACCGGCGATTTCGGCCACGACGACCCGTTGCCGGTGGATCCCTGGGTGCTGGGCGCCTTGCTCGGGGACGGCTGCCTCACCGGCACCGGCTCGGTGATGTTCTCCTCCGCCAGCGACGAGATGCTGGACCGCCTGCGTGGTCGCGTGGGCGGTGAGATGGAGCTGGTGCACGCGCAGGCCCATGACTGGCGCATCGTCCGCCGTGGCGGTGCCCATGTGAAGGGTGTCCAGGGCGTAGCGCCCAACTCCCTGCGCACCGCGCTCGAGGCGATGGGCCTGTCCGGTTGCAGCAGCGACCACAAGTTCATCCCGCGCCTCTACCTGGAGGCCTGCCGAGAGGCTCGCCTGAACCTGCTGCGTGGCCTGCTGGATACCGATGGCTGGATCGAGCGCTGGGGCAGCGTGCGCCTGTCCACTGCCAGCGGGCCATTGGCCCGCGATGTCGCAGAACTGGTGAGATCGCTCGGGGGCTGGTGTTCGATCACGACCAAGCAACCGCATTTCACCAATGTGGCTGGCATGCGCGTGGCCGGATTGCCGGCCTTCGTGTGCCACATCAGCCACCCGCAGCCGCAATCCCTCTTCCTGCTGTCGGACAAGCTGGCGCGCGCGCCGCAGGCGTGGACGCGCAAGAAGCGGCTGACCCTGCGTTCCATCGAGCCGGCGCGGGAAGTGCCTTGCCAGTGCATCTCGGTGAGTCATCCGGATCGTCTGTATCTGACGGATGGCGACATCGTCACGCATAACACCTCCCTGGCGATCAACATCGCCGAGCATGTGGCGCTGTACGAGGAACTACCCGTTGCCGTGTTCTCCATGGAGATGGGTGCCGCCCAGCTGGCCGTTCGTATCGTCGGCTCCATCGGCCGCATCGACCAGGGCCACCTTCGCACCGGCAAGCTCTCCGACGAGGAGTGGCCGCGCCTGACCGAAGCCATCGAAAAGCTGCGCAACATCTCCCTGCATATCGACGAGACCCCGGGTCTCACGGTCAGCCAGCTGCGCACCAACGCCCGCCGTCTGGCCCGACAGTGCGGCGGCAAGCTGGGCCTGATCGTGGTGGACTACCTGCAGCTCATGAGTGTGTCCAGCGGCATGAGCGACGAGAACCGCGCCACTGCGGTGGGCGAGATCTCGCGCGGGCTGAAGATGCTGGCCAAGGAGCTGGGCTGCCCGGTGATCGCGCTGTCGCAGCTGTCACGCGGCGTGGAGTCGCGCCCCGACAAGCGGCCCATGATGAGCGACCTGCGCGAATCGGGGGCCATCGAGCAGGATGCCGATGTCATCATGTTCATCTACCGCGACGACTACTACAACAAGGACTCGAAAGAGCCCGGCGTCGCCGAGGTGATCATCAGCAAGCAGCGTAACGGCCCGACGGGTACCGCCAAGCTGGCCTTCCTCAAGCCCTTGACCAAGTTCGAGTCGCTGGCCAGTGGCGGGGCAGGCTCCGACTACTTCTGACCCGCCGCTTGGCACGCAGCAAAAAGGGCCCCTTGGGGCCCTTTGCCTTGCCAATCACGTGGTCGGGCTACAGCACCTCTGACGCAAAGTCCGCCAGCCGCGAGCGCTCGCCGCGCGCCAGGGTGATGTGGCCGCTGTGCGGCCAGCCCTTGAACTTGTCCACCGCGAAGGTCAGGCCCGAGGAGCCTTCGGTCAGGTAGGGCGTGTCGATCTGGGCCAGGTTGCCCATGCAGATGATCTTGGTGCCCGGACCCGCGCGCGTGACCAGCGTCTTCATCTGCTTGGGCGTGAGGTTCTGCGCCTCGTCGATGATCAGGTACTTGTTCAGGAAAGTACGCCCGCGCATGAAGTTCAGGCTCTTGATCTTGATGCGGCTGCGGATCAATTCGTTGGTGGCGGCGCGGCCCCACTCGCCAGCGCTGGTCTCGGTCTTGGCCAGCACCTCCAGGTTGTCGTCCAGTGCGCCCATCCAGGGGCCCATCTTTTCCTCCTCGGTGCCGGGCAGGAAGCCGATGTCCTCGCCCACGCTGACGGTGGCGCGGGTCATGATGATCTCGGTGTAGCGGCGGTCGTCCAGCACCTGGGTCAGGCCTGCGGCCAGGGCCATCAGGGTCTTGCCGGTGCCTGCGGTGCCGGTGAGGGTGACGAAGTCGACCTCGGGATCCATCAGCAGGTTCATCGCGAAGTTCTGTTCGCGGTTGCGGGTGGTCACGCCCCAGACGGCGTTCTTGAGGTGACCGAAGTCCTTGAGGGTCTTGAGCACCGCGGTCTTGCCGCGGATCTCGGTCACGCGGGCATAGAGGCTGGGCTCGCCCGGGGCTTCGAAATACACGAACTGGTTGATCAACAGGCTGGGCACGACGGGCCCGGCAATGCGGTAGTAGGTGAAGCTGCCGCTTTGCCAGCTCTCGACGGTCTTGCCGTGGCGCGCCCAGAAGTCCGCCGGCAGGGCCAGGGCGCCGGAATACAGCAGGTCCAGGTCGTCGATGGTCTTGTCGTTGCGGTAGTCCTCGGTGGCCAGGCCCAGGGCCCGGGCCTTGACCCGCATGTTGATGTCCTTGGACACCAGCACCACCTCGCGCGGCGCGTGCTGCTCACGCAGGGCCTGCACCACGCCCAGGATCTGGTTGTCGGCCTTGCCCTGGGGCAGGTTGTGGGGCAGGGGGTTGGCGAAAGCCTGGGTCTGGAAGAACAGGCTGCCGCCTGCCTCGCGGTGGCCGGTGGAGTCCAGCTTCAGGCCGCTGCCGATGTCCGCGCCCTGCTCGCCGGCCAGGGCGTCCAGCGAGCGGCTGGCCTGGCGGGCGTTGCGGGCAACCTCGGTCATGCCCTTCTTGTGCCCGTCCAGTTCCTCCAGCACGATCATGGGCAGGAAGATGTCGTGTTCCTCGAAGCGGAACAGGCACATGGGGTCGTGCATCAGCACGTTGGTGTCCAGCACGAAGAGCTTGGTCGGGCCGGTGGGCCGGGTCTTGGCCTTGCGCGGGCGGGCTTCGGCGGCCGGGGCGGCCACGGGCTTGCGGCGGGCCGCAGCGGGCCGCTCGGCCTCGATCACCCCCGTCACCGGCACCTCGTCAAACGCCAGGGCGGCCGTTGCGCCCCCCCGGGGGGCGAAGTCCTCGACCTGGGGCCGCTCAGGCAGGGGGCTGCCCGTGGGCGATACCGCTTCCGATTTCCGGGCCGTCTTGTGCGAAGACCGGGCCGGGGCGTCGTAGGCCTGGGCCGGGAGCAGGGCGGCGCGCTTGGAGGGGGCGGGAGGCAGG
>JACCDM010218935.1_pt1 | contig 12295 bp, 12 predicted proteins | sample 7445851 | NCBI WGS metagenome assembly JACCDM01 (sample SAMN15323438, study PRJNA562643) | freshwater metagenome | isolation source: river surface water | place: USA:Blue River Watershed | collected 2017-08-16
GGATCATCGAAGAATGTAGTCGCCTTAACGCAAGCTGCTGCACGTTGAGCAGGGTTGCCGGATTTGAAGATACCTGAACCAATGAATACTCCGTCAGCGCCCATCTGCATCATAAGAGCAGCATCTGCTGGTGTTGCAATGCCGCCCGCTGTGAAGAGAACTACGGGAAGCTTTCCTGTGGCAGCAACTTCTTGGACGAGAGCAAACGGCGCCTGCATCTCCTTTGCAGCAACATAGAGTTCATCTTCGCGCATAGAGGTGAGTCGACGAATCTCCGAACCAATAGTGCGCATATGTGTCATTGCATTTGAAACATCGCCAGTACCGGCTTCACCTTTAGAGCGAATCATCGCTGCGCCTTCGTTGATGCGGCGCAGCGCTTCACCAAGATTTGTCGCACCACATACGAATGGAATCCTAAATTTCCACTTGTCGATGTGATTAGACATATCAGCTGGCGTTAGAACTTCAGACTCATCGATGTAATCGACGTTCAGGCTTTCAATGATTTGAGCTTCCACGAAATGGCCAATACGTACCTTTGCCATTACAGGAATTGATACAGAGGCTTGAATCTTTTCGATCATGTCAGGATCTGACATGCGCGCAACTCCACCTTGGGCGCGAATATCTGCAGGGACGCGCTCAAGCGCCATGACAGCGCATGCGCCTGCATCTTCGGCAATCTTCGCCTGTTCAGCATTGACGACATCCATAATGACGCCGCCCTTAAGCATCTCTGCCATTCCGCGCTTAACGCGAGCTGTACCTGTTGCCTCAGACATCAATAATCTCCTTAAAGTCGCCGACCTCAGAGAGTGAGGGGCAGGCCTAAAAGTCTACTTGGACATCCTTTTTGTCGCATCTTGCGCCGAATTGCTGCTGATAATCGGAGCTTTTGAGGTTAAAGCAATCCAAATCTTGCCTGGGGTGAAGAAAGCCTGCTCTCCATTGATATCAGTGAAGGAGGTCCCTGACTCCGGCGAGCTCCGACTCCACTTGCATGGGAGCGAACTCCCTGAGCGAAAGAGATAGCAGTCACCACTTCCAACGGTTTGAGAAAAAGGAGTTACTCCTCCAACTTTATCTCGATAGATCGAATCAGTGATGGAGACAATTTGCACAACTAGATTCTCTGGACCGAGGTGATATCCATTGCCATCGAGATTAGGTCGGCCGTTATGTGAGAGCAACCATCGATTCTCTTCCTCAGACCATGTCGCGCCATAGCTAGCCGCCGGCCACGATATTTCAACATCTGTAGCAGTTGTTGCAAGCGGTGAATTCTCCCCGAACTTCCATCCCATCTCCTTAGAGATGGCGAGGCTCATGCCCCTGGATTTCGCCTCGGTCAATAATTCGGGAGCACTTAACATCATGGCATATGGAGCCTGTCGTAGTGGATCATTCTGATAAAAATTCGCTCCGAAACGATTTGCACCTACATCATATAAATTAGCGGCAGCTATCTCTGGCAACAACAATCTTTGAGCGCCACTATAAGCGAAGCCAACTTTGTCATATTGCGACAGTAACTCTAGATCTGTGATTCGAGCAGAGCGCACCGGTCCGATGACGGCGGGAATCTTTGACGAGAAGACTGCGGCTAATCGCGTGAGCCCTCCTTCTACCTGCTCGATATAGACAACATCTGCATCACTGATACCTACTTGTGGATGGGCATTGGCTGTGTCATCAATCTTTACAACAAGAACCGGTCCGTCAGTTCCAGGCAATCCTGTCAAGGATGAGCGTGCCACTTCCTCCCTAAATGGGATTGCTAAGTCATTAAGAGAGAACTTACTACTAATTGAGAGGGCAACAATGGCGGTACTAGAAAGGACGAGGAGGAAGAGGAGTGCACGCTTAAAGAACATCGGCTTCAAACTCGTAAGTGATAGGTAGCGGTGCGCGCCCGGCTAATCGAAAGAAACGAATAATCCATCGAGAGCGAATGAGCTGCGTACGGTTAACTGACTCGACGTGGAGCGATATGGCAACTTTAATCTTCTCGTTGAGTTCAGATAATTCGCGCAAGAGATCCTTCTCATTTGCACTGGCTTCCCCAATAGATGTCTCCAGGAGAATGCCCAGCGCGCCGGTCAATCCGACTTCAGCTTGTGATCGATCTTTCACGCTCGCTTCGCGCGCTTGATGGGCGGCAAAGGTGAGAAGCAAACTCGATGCTGGATCTGATATCTCGGAGCGAGCGATCTCAATGGCGATCGCAGCCCGCCGCTGCAGCAAGCTATCTAAATTAGCCCAACTTGTCTCTACTCTATGGTGCAACCGATCTAATCGAGTTGCCAGGAATGACAAATACCAAGCGAATATCGCGATAACAAACAAAGTTGCCAATGAAGTGAAATTCATCCTATTTTCCTAAGAACTTATTCCAGCCACGGTTCTCCGATGAGAGAGTAACCTTACCGAGTCCTACCATCGCCATTTCATACACATCATAGATACGTTCAGCAACATCATCCCAATCAAAACGTTGAGCGTAATCCTTTCCCGCACTTCGCAGCGAATTCCGCTTCTCTTCATTCTGTAAAGTCTTCACGATTTCGTCGGCGAGAGAGTGAGCGTTCTCTGATATGAAGAGAGAACCGTAGGCGCCGCCGCCTAAGAGGGCTTGAAAAGCTGGGATATCACTTGCCACTACTGCTGCACCTGCCGCAAGAGCTTCGGCGAGAATAATTCCGAAAGACTCTCCCCCTGTATTCGGTGCAACATAAACACCAATCGAATGGAGAAAATCTGCCTTCTCACTTTCAGAGATTCTTCCTAAGAAGTTAAAGCGAGAGTGAAGGTGTGACGGCACCGTTTGGAGAAATGCCTTCTCATCACCCGGTCCGGCCACAATTACCCTGATCTCAGGAATGGATGCAATGATTTTTGGTAGAGCTTCGACAAGTATCGCTAATCCCTTTCGTGGCTCCTCGAATCTGCCAATAAAACCAATACTGGCACCACCCCACCGCGCATCTAACTTTCCACTTGATAGTCGCTTTGCATAAATTCCATTTGGAACGACAATTGCATCTGTCTCAAGATGTTCTGTCAGCGTTGATCGAGCAGCTTCACTCACTGCAATACGTGCAGTGAGTTTCTCGATAACCGGCTCAAGTATCGGGCCAATCGCAAAAATTGCCTTCTGCTTCTTAGCTGAGGCATGGAATGTGCCCACCATCGGTCCTTCTGCTGCAAAACATGCAAGAAGTGAGATAGATGGGATTGCTGGTTCATGAAGATGCAATAAGTCGAAATCACCCTGTGAAATCCATTGGCGCACTCGAGCAAATGCAATCGGACCAAAAAGGATTCGCGCCACCGCTCCGTTATATGGAATTGCAATCGGTTTGCCGGCATTGACGACATAGTCTGGAAGCTCCACCTGTTCTGTCACAGGAGCGAGGACTTCAACATGGTGGCCTTGAGAGATCAGGTACGAGGCGAGATCTGCGATGTGCGCTTGCACTCCCCCAGGTGTATCCCAACCATATGGGCAGACTATTCCAATTCTCTTCTTCGAAAGGGTCATTGATAGATCCCTCTATCCACCCAAATACGTTGCAACATATGCCAATCTTGAGGTGAGTGCGCGATTCCTTTAGCAAAGACATCGGCCATCGCCTGCACTGTCATTTGAACTCGAACCTCTTCATCACCATGGTTCGGTATCTCAATCTCAGTGAACGCTATATGAATTCCTTCTTCTGTATAACTCACATGCGCAACAACAAGCGGTAGACCTTCTCTGATTGCCAGAACTGCAGGACCGGCTGGCATCTTCGCCTTATGGCGAAAGAATTCGACGGAGATCCCTGATTCAGAGAGATCTCTATCGGAGACAAGTGCAATCAATCTCTTCTCTCTCGCTCTACGTATGAGTGTGACAAAGGCGCGAGAATCTAAGCCCAGCACTTCAAAGCCCATCTCTTGTCGATACTCCAAGAACTTCTTAAAGAGCTTCTCTGGCTTTAAAATCTCAGCCACAGTCACCAAAGGGATGCCCTGCTGGCAGAAATAGGCGCCTGCGTGATCCCAGTTACCTGAGTGAGGCAAGGCGATAATTACTCCCCGACCGTCTCTCATAGGATCACGAAGCAGATGATCGTTGGTTAGAGAGACGGTTCTCTCAATTCGTTGTGCGCTCCAACGGTGAATGCGGAATGTGTCGCACCAATAGCGAAGGTAACTTTGCAAGCCCTTGCGGACAAGAGTCTCTAACTCAATTCCACTTAACTCTGGTTTGACGATTGCAAGGTTACTTCGAAGTCGCCTCACACTCTTTCCGTTGCGGCGATACATAAATTGCGCCAACGAGTTGAAAAGTGAGTAAGCCACCTTCTCTGGAAGTACTCCCATAATCTTCCAGCCGAGAAGGTACACCAGATAAGCAATCTGGTCAGTCATTGAGGCGAAGACCTCTATGAACAATCACAACTCTCTGAAAGACGGTTATGATAGAAAGGAGAACGAGAAGCCAGACTCCGACAGCAAGAGCGAAGGGAACGCCTAGTCCCTCAAGTCCAATGGCAACAAGAGCGAGAATCAGTCTTTCGGTTCGTTCGGCTAATCCGACCGTGCAAGCGATGCCATAGCTCTCGGCCTTGGCGCGAACATAAGAGACGAGATAACCAGAGACAATCGCTATCAAGACAAGTGGATAGATTGGATTCTCATCACGGATACAGAAAATCGCTAGCGAGCCCAAGAGAGCTGAATCTGAAAGACGATCACAAGTTGAATCTAGGAAAGCCCCCCATCTAGTTGCACCATTCTCGGAGATTCTGGCAATAGCGCCGTCAAAGAGATCACTGAGAAGGAAGAGTGGAATAACAAGAGATGCGAGGAATAGTTGGCCGTTAGGAATCAAGTAGATGGCAGAGACAATGGTTCCAACAGTTCCAAATATGGTGACCATATCCGGCGTCACTCCAAGACGAACTGCCTGCCGCGCCATGGGTTCAATCACACGCGTTACTGCGGGCTTAAATGCCGTACTGACCATGGCTCCATCGTAGAGTTATCTCTATGAGTTCATCCAGCCAGGACGCGGTTAATTTAATTAATATCTATGGCCACGTAAGCGCCCAGCCTGAACAAATCGCGCAACTTCTCCATGGCTCAGTAGCAAGCGAAGTCGACCCTGATTGCGAACTCGCAGTTTTCGCGATAAACCCTTCAGCTGGAATCGATAACGAAACCATTGAACTCTGGCGGGCATTTGATGACTATCTCACTCCCCGATTGATTGTTGTCACAGTTCTCGAAGGTATGGAGCTCGACTTTGATGATGCAGTGATGCTGGCCAACAGAATCTTCGATCAGACAATCACTCCATATCTGGTTCTTCACGGTGAGACTGGTTCGCCAATTGGCGTCATCTCTTTGGCCGACTATCGCACTATCGATTACTCCACCAACCCGCCAACAGTTTCTGATGCTGATGAAGAGTTGCGTGAGGTTGTTGAAGAGTTTAGAGAAGAGTATCTAGAGCGCATTCAAGAGATGGAAGATGGAGCCTTTGCAGCCGGCATTCTCTTCCCAGCAATTCCACTCAATCTCAATAATCAACTGGGCGTTGATTTGATTCAGCAATACGTCAACGAATTACCAAGCCGCAGCTAACTCGTCACGAGTTAATGTAAGCAGCTGTGGCAGAACCTTTGTCTTTCCGATAATCGGCATGAAGTTGGCATCGCCAGACCAGCGAGGAACGATATGTTGATGAATATGAGCTGCAACGCCAGCTCCTGATATCGCACCCTGATTCATTCCAAGGTTAAACCCTTCTGCCTTTGAGACCTTGCGTACTGTCTCCATCGCATGAGCTGTGAGATCGGTTATCTCATGGCGTTCATCAAGTGTGAGCTCGGTGAGATCGGCGACGTGGCGATAGGCACAGATTAAGAGATGGCCCGGATTGTATGGATAGAGATTCATCACCACATATGCGCCCGTGCCTCGAGCAACGATCAACCCTTCTTCATCGCTCAACTGTGGGATGCGACAGAAAGGGCACTCGACATCATTGCCCTCGAGTGGTCGATTCTCGCCACGTAAATAATCGAGGCGATGAGGCGCCCAAAGGCGATGCCACCCATCTGGCATACCTGCGCCACCATCGATCTGCTGACCACTCATTGAGAATTAGACCTGAACTCGATCAGCGGCGGCCTGTGCAATCTCAGCGATTGCCTCAGCGATAGGCACGCCATTCTTCTGCTCACCATTTCGGTAGCGGAATGAGACGGCGCCCGCCTTCATATCTTCCTCGCCAGCAATGAGCATAAATGGAATCTTCTGCATCTGTGCATTTCGAATCTTCTTCTGGAAGCGATCATCTGATCCATCGAGTTCAGCACGAATTCCTGCTCGCTTCAACTGACTGACAACATCAACAAGATAGTCAGCGAATGTGTCGGCGACCGGGATAGCAATCACTTGAACAGGAGCCAACCATGGCGGGAATGCTCCTGAATAATGTTCGGTAAGAACTCCAAAGAATCGCTCAATCGATCCAAAGAGTGCACGGTGAATCATCACCGGACGTTGACGAGTTCCATCTGATGCTGCGTATTCAAGTTCAAAACGTTGCGGCAATTGGAAGTCAACTTGAATTGTAGACATCTGCCAGGTGCGACCAATTGCATCTTTTGCCTGCACTGAAATCTTTGGACCATAAAATGCTGCGCCACCTTCATCAAGAACTAGTTCGAGATTCTGTGCGAGAGCGGCCTTGCGAAGAGCCTCTGTTGCCTCTTCCCAATCACTATCTTCACCAACAGATTTCTCAGGATTACGAGTAGAGAGTTCCAGATAGAAATCTTCTAGCCCGTAGTCTCGAAGCAAGTTCAAAACGAATGTCAGGAGTGAATCAAGTTCACCTGGCATCTGATCTTTGGTGCAGTAAATGTGCGCGTCATCTTGGGTGAAGCCTCGGGCGCGAGTGATGCCATGGAGGACGCCTGACTTCTCATAACGATAGACAGTTCCGAATTCGAAGAGACGTAGCGGAAGTTCACGATATGAACGGCCACGTGACTGGAAGATGAGGTTGTGGAATGGGCAGTTCATAGGCTTCATGTAGTACTGCTGGCCCGGGCGCTTGATTGTTCCATCTTCATGGAGCTCTTCATCCATGATCATCGGTGGATACATGCCCTCTGAATACCAATCAAGGTGGCCAGATTTCTGAAAGAGAGCCGCCTTTGTCAGATGAGGTGAGTAAACAAATTCATATCCTTCATCTTCATGGCGCTTGCGTGAGTAATCCTCCATAGCGCGACGGATGATTCCGCCCTTGGGATGAAAGACCGCCAAGCCTGAACCGATTTCTTCTGGGAATGAGAAGAGATCGAGCTCTTGCCCCAGGCGTCGATGATCGCGCTTCTCGGCTTCAGCCAATAATTCAAGGTAGGCATTGAGTTCATCCTGTGATGGCCACGCTGTTCCATAAATGCGCTGGAGCATTGGATTCTTCTCCGAGCCTCGCCAATACGCACCAGCACTTCGCATCAACTTAAATGCAGGAATATGTTTTGTCGATGGCAGATGTGGACCTCGACATAAGTCAGACCAGACAGGCTGTCCGTCACGACCTAAATTGTCATAGATAGTTAATTCCCCACCACCGACTTCAACGCTCGCCTCGTCACCGGCAGGGCCTTTCAGTCCAATCAATTCACATTTGTATGGCTCGTGCGCCAACTCTTTGAGCGCATCTGCCTCGGTAGAAACGCGCCTCTTGAAACGTTGACCTTCCTTCACGATCTTTCGCATCGCAGATTCAATCTTCTCTAGGTCATCAGGATTGAATGGCTCTTGCGGATCGAAGTCGTAATAGAAACCGTCAGTGATAGGCGGACCGATTCCAAGACGTGTTTGGGAGAAGACCTGCTGAACAGCTTGTGCCATAACGTGGGCAGTTGAATGTCGAAGAACCGCCAGCCCCTCTGGAGAGGATATTGAAACACCCTCTACGAGGTCACCATCCGAGAGATCGGTCCAGAGATCACGAAGAACCCCATTGACTTTGCAGACCACAATCTCTTTTTGGTCAGCAAAGATATGCGTTGGGCGCTGATCGCTCTCAACCTTAAGTGAGCGGCCATCAACGGTGATTGCGATTTCAGACATGGCGTTAGAGTACCGAAAAGTACTCGACCGCTCCCCTCATTTTGCCTTCAAACTCCTCCGATGATGAATCGAGAGAGAGCGCGAAATCTCCTAGGTGGCTGACAGGTTGCGCGATTTTCAGGCTACTGATGAGAAAAGCTCCTTGAATCTCCGGAACTTCGCTGACATGGACATTCCTCACAACTACACCGCATCGTTCAATCGCGATGGCTCGCATAACCCCTGGCAGAATTCCAGCGGTGATCGGCGGCGTCACCCATTCACCGGAAAACCGTAAGACGATATTTGAGATGGCTGTCTCCGTCACGTTATTGCTGCGATTAAAGAGAACTGCATCATCGAAACCCTGATCCTTGGCGCTATCTAAGATCTGATATCGATGGTCGTATGGATAAGACTTTATCTGTTCACCTTCGAGTTCTAGTGATGTGGAGTGAAAAGTTAATCTAGCTAACGTTTCTAAGTCTTCATAGGGATCGTGAGTTACAACAAAACCACTGCTGGATATGCAGACTCGCAATCTACCTACTGGGTGTGGGTTGACTGTGAGGCATGCAGTGATCTCACTTCGGAGCACTTCCTCATCCGGCATTGTTATTCCGGATACTGTAGCCCCTTTTCTGGCACGACGCATATGGCGCGTAAGTTCAGCAACACGTCCATCTTCTGTGCGCATCGTTTCAAAGATTCCATCACCTTCAGGAAATGGTCGTCTTGTACTCATAGCAAATCTCCACCAGCGATAGAGATTAAATGACGAGTCTTTAACTGCGTCTCTTCCCACTCTGCGGCTGCTTCACTACCCCATGTGATTCCTGCGCCAGTTCCATATCGCAGGTACTTATCTCCTGTGGTCCAGAATGTTCGAATGGCAACAGCAAGTTCTGCCCTATCACCATGAATGTAACCGAGGGCTCCGCAGTATGGTCCACGAGCACCGCTCTCATTCTGAGAAATAATCTTCATCGCGGATGATTTTGGTGCACCAGATACCGAACCAGGTGCCATGAGTGCCGCAAATATTTCACGCCAAGAAACCCCATCTTTAAGTGTTGCCTCAATGTCGGAGACAAGGTGAGTAAGACCTGGATGTTTCTCTTCTCTGAAGAGCGCGCTCACTTCTACGCTGCCCGCCTTAGCCACTTGCGAAATATCGTTTCTCATCAGATCCACAATCATGAGATTCTCTGATTTATCTTTCTCACCGAAATCGCTCTGGTTCCAACGAATCGTTCCCTTAATGGGAGATGTGATGATCCGATCGCCAGATCTTGATAGGAATCTCTCTGGCGATGCCGATGCAATTTCAAAACCAGGGATCTTCAGATATGTTGCAAATGGGGCCGGGTTGCCTTTGAGAATCTCAGAGAAGAGTCCTTCCAGTGATGGCGGTTTATCCCCGAGGAAATGAGACAACTCTCGACAGGCATTGACCTGGTAAACGCCACCTTCAGCTATCGACTCCTTAATTGAATGAATATAAGCGATGTAATCGATCATCTCTTGAGAGCTTGACCATGGTCGTTCAAGTCGCTTCCACGGGGTAGTCGCAAAGTCGCTCTCTACAACTTTCTTAAAGCGAGCAAAGTGGTACTTGCCCTCAAAGGTGGCCAAAACCGTCCAAAAATTGCCATCTGAAAGTCGATCCGGATTATCGGTAACTTCGGCGAGCCGGGTCGCATGCATCCCGCCCATCCAAAACTGATAACCCTGACCTAATGCGAACATGGGCTTAGGTTACGCACGCTTTGGCACTTCGGCCTCTCCTACGCTAGATTTGCGCCCGCAATACGCGGACGTAGCGCAGCTGGTAGCGCGGAACCTTGCCAAGGTTCAGGTCGCGGGTTCGAACCCCGTCGTCCGCTCGGATTGAGAGTCACTTTCATATAGATGCAGATCTTGGAAGGTGACTTTTTATCTACTTGGCAGAGAATTTTCCTCTGACCTGGGAAATGGTGGAATGGCCGAGAGGCGAGGCAAGGGACTGCAAATCCCTCTACACGGGTTCAAATCCCGTTTCCACCTCTAACGAAGTTCCACAGTGGTTGAGAAGAAGTGTGTGAAGAGAAGTTTCAACGAAGAAACGGATTACGCTGATGCCTATGAGCAACGAGTACCTCGAAGGCCCTGAACGTCCTTGGGGTCGTTATCAAGTTCTCGCCGACACACCGACATATAAAGTGAAAACAATTTGGGTAGAGCCTGGTCATCGTCTCTCGCTACAGCGCCATCAGAAGCGTGAAGAGCATTGGTACATCGTCTCTGGCGTGGCCGATGTTGTCTTGGGCGATAAGGAATTCAAAGCATCCGCTGGCGACTCGGTCGAAGTAGCTATCGGCGAACAGCACCGCATTGGAAATTCAGGCTCAGAGGTCATGATCTTTATCGAGGTCCAGCGCGGTACTTACTTTGGCGAAGATGATATTGAGCGTATTCAGGATGATTACGCTCGCTAAGCGGCACTACTTTTCGTGGGTTACACTTACGCCACGGTTACAACGTAACTCAAAATAACTAAATAAGACCCGGACGATTGGCTCAGCGGTAGAGCACCACATTGACATTGTGGGGGTCACTGGTTCGATCCCAGTATCGTCCACAACAGAGGCAACCACACAAGGTGCTCCACAATAATCTAGTAGTTAGACGTCTCGACTGTCATATATTTAACGTCTGCACTCTTCATATACGGATACTTAAACGTTACGACTACATCTTTTGTTGTTGGATCTATACACGCATCTACCCCAAATAATGGCTCTGTGTTACACGGTGCTCCAGCAGACCATCCTTCCGAGCCACGATACATATATGGAATAAGCGGGTAGTAGGGATAAGCCACCGATACTTTGACACGAACATTTGGCACCCCAACGTAGAATTCGACCTCTGAGATTTGGGAGCACGCGTTATTCGGGCCGCAAGAATAATTGGCTATGTCTGCGTCAGATACAACATTCTTACCCCAATCCACGCCAGAGATCTTCCAATATCGCGAAGCTTTATCTGTGTAGTAATTGCCGTAAGTAAAGACATTGTTGAGAAGCGTTGGGTAGTAACGAAGATTTGTTGAATAGCTCAGAGGATTTGCTCCCCAATCAAAAACCTTCTCAACTCCAGGAAAACCAGAGAGACAGTTGTATGAAGAATCAGTGGGGCAGAGCTTTACCTTCCACCAGCGGCGATTTTGCCCGTATGAAGAGTCGTCATCATCGCGACCACGAATAGAGAGCGCAGTAATAGTGTCCGCATAAGTGAGTTGCGCATTGAGAGTATGAGTTCGACTTGGATATGAAGTGATATCCAAGAACGATAGCCAAGAGCTCACTCCGGCATCTCCATTACAAGCGTTGTTAGCACCATAGTTGTAGCCATTTGCAGCGGTGTAGATGTAGAGCGAATCAGGTGAAGTGCAAGTAACGGTGGAAGTATCAACTAGCCGGATATATGGAATGAGTTGGTTCCCAGAGTCATCGAAATACTTGAAGGTGAGCATCTTGCCGAAACATTTGCCTAGATTTAATCCCGAGATTATGAATTGTCGGATGTACTCCGAACCGCCCGCCCATTTTGTTGTGAAGTTAGGGGATGATCCGCCAACATAGCTTGTCGAGATGCGTCCATCACAGGCGGTGATTGCAAAAACGCCTTGGCCGAATTCAGTCTTCTGATTATTGTTGAGGGTGATGGTGGCAGAGAAGGTTGTTGCAATGGTCAGGAAGAAAAGCAGGAAAACTGTCCAACGTTTAGAGCGGTGACCCGTGACCTCACCCTCGTCTTCGTCGCCTCGCATCTCCATACTGAGAGTCTAGTCTTGGGCACCGCGCTCTCTCACTATTGAGGGCTTTCCTACTACGAGCCCTACCAGTAATTGCAGCGCCGATATAGAAACTATCGCGTAAAGGGCGATATCCCAACTACCCGAACGTTCAAAGAATGAACTAACGTAAAACGGCCCAGCAGCCGAGATAACGTATCCAATTGATTGCATCATGGTCGAGAGAGTGCGAGTCATCTCAGGAGTTTGCGCCTTTATTGATGTGAGCAATAGGCAGGCTGGGAATGCCATTGAGATTCCGATATTGGATAGGCAGAGCCAGATTATCAACACGGTTCCGTGATGAACGGTCATCATAAAGAATGAGAA
>JACCDM011137037.1_pt1 | contig 12293 bp, 11 predicted proteins | sample 7445851 | NCBI WGS metagenome assembly JACCDM01 (sample SAMN15323438, study PRJNA562643) | freshwater metagenome | isolation source: river surface water | place: USA:Blue River Watershed | collected 2017-08-16
CCAATATCCTTGTAACATACACCAATGTTAAAATAGATTACATCTAATGAACTAATATTGGTTTTAGCACTGCATTGATAAAATTCAATAGCTTTGTTATAATCCTTAGTTTTATAGAAAATTCTACCAAGCTCAAAAGGAAGATCACGGTCCTTGTTCATTGGATAATAATTATCCCAGAGCTTAATAAGACTTCTGAATAGATCTTGTTTCATTAGTGGATGCATTGTAGCTACTTTTTCAGCAATGATTTCTCTAAAATTGAAGTAAGTATCAGTATCATGATACGATAGTTTCAATAGAGCAATAATTGTATCAACATCAACTTGTTTAGCTGATTCAACTAATTTTTTTGATGTCTCTTCAAATGATACTCCATTATATGCTTCTTTAAGAACATTTGCAGCTGATTCAAGTGGTACTGAAATCTGAATACTGTTACTAATAAGTTTATGAAGTGTATAGAAATCAGTCGGACCAAATTCAAGTACATATTCATTAAAAGCCGAACTAAACTCTGACCATTCTGACTTTTGTTGATTATTATACTTTGTAATATCACTATTGATAACAGAATCCTTAGAAGTACCATCTTCTGTAGAAATAAAGCATGAAATTCTAATACCACCATCATGCTGTGGATTATGATAATGAACCCCACCGTGTTGAGAAAACCATAATCCTGCTGCATGATAATTTGCCATCATACTGATTGACCCATGAACAGCAATATAAGGATCACCAGTGCTCATAAATGTATTTGGATCACTAGTTCCCTTGTCAGCAGATAACAAAAGCATTTTGTAATTCGACCACTTTGCAAGACGATCAAGACAGTTTAGCATAGTTACTGGGAATAAAACATGAGATGCTGCTTTAGAATCTTTTACCAAATAATAATCCTTATACCATCTAAGAATATCATCATAGATAATGGACTTATCATGTTCTGCAGAACCATCATTAAGATTAAGATAGAAATCAATAGGAGTGTCTGCATATTGATAGACATTAACCATTCGGTTAAAAATATCTGGATTTTCAATATCTACCTCATTCTGCTTAGATCTCAATGACATACTTCCTTCAAAGACCTTACCGTTTTGAAATCTAAATAGATCAACTGCCATTGTATCAAACATGTAATTTGCTACAATACAAAGTGGATTCTTTAATGACCCCTCTTTAAGTACAAATCCATTGCTTAGAGTAATAGAATCATGTACATAATTATTAAATACAGAAAATTCTAGCATTCCAGACTTTACAAACTTTGTAAGACCGGGATTACCTTTCCAAAAATTAACATTGTTCTCAGTAAAATCTGTCATTACATAACAAAGATGCTTCAGTAATGGATTTTCTGGAAGCATGTTCTTAACAGCTTGAAGGAAATGAAAACTGAATTTCCCAGAACCAGTTCCAAGTTCTACAACATATACCTTTTGATTCGTATCCAGTTGTCCCTTATTATTCAGATCAATGAGAAAACTAGAAAACATATTTGCATAACACTTGCCAATATAACTGTTACAAGTAATGAAATATGGAACTTTGTATGTTGACCATGAGTCTGGTCCCATACGATCAAAATAATTTGACATTAGCTTCCAAATTCTACTCTTGGAGAGTCTAGTAAAAGTTTCAATTTCAAATGCAGGTGGACTTGGTGTTTCCCCACGATCCATTTGTTGCTTGATGTTAAGAAGAGTTTGTTTATTCGTATCAAGATACGCAGTTTGTTGTTCTGGAGACATCTTTTCAAAAATCTCCCAGTTATCACCCTTAAGCTGGGTCTTGAGTACTTCAATAAGTTGTTCTTGATCAGTCATTTTCTCTTATTACTAAATTTGTATATGTAAACAATATTATATCTATTTAATTGAAGATCGATAATTTGATAACGCCCACAAACTGGGCATTTTGATAACGCCCACAAACTAGGCATTTTGATAACGCCCAATACGTATATTCCAGAAACAAATTTGAATTTTATATTAAAAGATACATATTAACATGGCATCAACTAGTTTGAAACCTATTATTAACGGTTCTACCGAACCTATTAGCAAGAAGAGAACTCGCGAAGATACAAACACTGATGAAACACCTAACAAGAAGCCTACTGGGTCCAAAGACTTCTCAGCCAGCTTTAGAGGTGAATGGATTACCAAATGCCCATCGTCAGACGAAGATATACTTAAGGAGACTCGCGCATTCTACGATAAAAGAGGCACACACAAAGACTTTGACTTAGAAGCATTTCTAGATAGCAAGATACCAATAAGAACAAAATACTTTCTAGCACTATTAGGATTTGAGTTTGATTATACTTTGTGGGACATATACACTGCTTTAGAGAATAAGGACACGGAGAAGGCAAAACACATGTTACAAGATTTCATCGAAGCAGATAACCCCACAACAGGTCTAGAACTTGGTCCAATAAATAGATGGCTTCTAAGTAAAAGTATTTGTTTATGGGTATTGGACTTAATCAATACCATCCATAAACAAAGCAAATGGGAATCTTCACAGTTGTTCTCATACTTTAGTTTGATCACAGTTGCAGTAGAGGGCATAAACGAAAAACAGAGCTATGAATGCTTATTGTATCTTAGAAATCTAATTCATAGACCCACTCTGAAAAAAATGTGCTTGAATGCAACAAAATCAAATAAGGAACTGACCGAGAGAAACTTGAAGATTATTGGGTTGTAGATGTAGCTGTAGATGTAGCTGTAGATGTAGCTGTAGATGTAGCTGTAGATTAAAATGTAAGTAGGTTGTGTAGCCTAAAAATATTTTTTGTATAACAATGCAATCATTAATCCTAGACATAGAATTAGAATTTGCTTTCTTTTTTGACGCTTTTTCTTAATAATAAGTTCTAGAAACTCCTTATGTGAATTCAAAAAATCAAATTGATCATATGGTTCTAACTTGCAGAATTTTACCCATTGTTCATGGTCTAACTCCAATCTAAGTTGATTAAGCAGTTCTTTGGTTGACATTATATTGAGACTATTATTTAAATTGTGATATTGTAAATCCCATAATGTCTATCACTACATATCATATTCCACCACGTGATAACTCTTCATTTCATATTTTGAAGAACTTGGCTTGTATATTATAATTTTTGTAGAAATAATTTTGAATATTTACCTAACAGATATATATAAGATGACTTACGATAGACAAACATGTGGTGTTCTATATAAGAAACTCTTGTCCTCTTTGAACAAGCATGATGATATCAAGGATCTGATTACAAAGCTTCAAGAATCAAGAAATTGTGATTCAGTAATATTGTCTGCCCAATTCCAGTTCGTAAGAGATGACTACATTCATGATGTTGTATCAAAATATGATATCGCAAGTAGTAGTAGATCAATATTAGAATCACATTTTAAGAGATGGTTACCTTATATTAGGAATAGCTTGTTTATTGATTATCGTAAAAATGCAATTCTAGCTGCCATACAATCTTAAAATATTAATATTTCACAGCTTGTCCACAATAACCACAGTTAGAATTACCCGAATACGGATGCCATTCTTTAATACATTCAACATGAACATATCCCTCACAATGTCCACATTTTTTTATTGATCTATTAGAATCAGGATCTTCTTTGCAAATATAACATACATTATCATCATTAACGGTATCCTCTGTATCTACTAAAGGTGCTGCATCTGCGCTAAATAACAGTTGATTATTGGTAGAATTATGTAAGCTTTGAAATCTTGCATCTATTTCTTGGAGTCGCCTTCGTAAATTTAGTCTAATTCGTTCATACTCTTGATCAATTTGTTCTCGTTCTTGTTTTCTTCTTAATTCATATTGAATTCGCCTTTCTCGTTGTTATATTTCATAATCCCTTAATTCTTGTCTCCATATTTGTCTTCTTCTATTATGCTGTTCCGCTCGTGAACCCATATTTTCAGTTATAGCTGATACCGTTTCATAAGTTAGATGCCCTTCCATTATTGATAATACTATTGTTTACTTTAATTTCAACATACTATTCTTGAAAAAAAAATATAACCATTTCTAAATTACCCCCCCCCTCTGAAATTTTACAGAAAAATCATACTTTTTCATAGCATAATTCATACTATAATTTTTGTTACTATGAAAAAAAATTTATTTGTAAATGTAATCTATGTTTGCTCAATGTTGAGCTAAACTATTCTTGCGGGTTAGTTGAGTTTCTTGTCTAGCCAGTTGAGTTTCCTGTCTATTTGCAGCCGCTTCTTGTCTGGCACCACTTGCTTCTTCTCTTGCTTCTCTTGTAATTTCAGTTAACTCATTAATTCTTTCGGTTTGTTCATTCATCATTCGCTCAAGTCTCTCAATTTGATCATTTTTGAAATTCATCATTCTTTCATTATACATATCCAGATATTTTTGTTGAAATCCAATGACTTTCTCTAACATAAGATAATAATTAGCAAACTCTCTGCTATTCTTAGCTCTCATTAAGCAAAGCTTAAATGCATCCTGGGTTAGCATATATGTCTTTTTGTTCGATCCTCCTCTACCTGTTTGCTGCTGAACGTTCAGCAGCAAAACCCAATCCTCATTTTCTATTAATCCATATTGTTTCAGACATGCTAAAACATTATTTGATCGATTATCGTTAATGACTCCATATTCTCTAAGCTTTCCATGTGGTACACAGAAGAGTAAACGTTGAGTTGTTAATAACAAGAAGTATGACATGAAGTTAAATTTGATATGAGGAAAACATGCTCTACGGGCTTCAATGAAATACTTCATATAAGGTAACTTTTCAGATCTTGCTAGAGCACGGTCATTATATTCGTTCATACGAACCACGAATGGATTAATTCTTGGTGATTCTTCGGTATTAGGGGCGGCCGCAGCCATAGGTAAATTCGTAGTGTTCATATTCGATATATATTCAGAATAGTCCTAAAATTCAAATTGAAAAATACTAATCAGTCACTTGTTATATTAGGTTTTGCTGAATATACCATTTGTCCAACAAACCCCCTCTTACACCGGTTGCTCAACGTTGAGCAGTCGGTAATCTATCATATATCTCAGGGGTTAGGGTATGTTTTGCTGTCCAACGTTGGACAGATGGTAATCCTCATTCCCTATTATCTATTCATGCGTTATTCATCTTCTGAGTATTAGGATTTGCTCAACATTGAGCAGATGATTCTTGAAAAACAATTGTAACCATTTCTAAATTCCCCCCCCCCTCTGAAATTTTTACAGAAAATCATACTTTTTCATAGCATAATTCATACTATAATTTTTGTATAATACAAATGTATAGGTATAATTTTAAAAGATTTGATATTTATGATCTCTGAATACATGTTTTCTGAATTGTATCATCGCATCAGAAGGTGCAATATTTTTTCTGAAAAACTGATAAGGTACACCTTCTAGTCTACATTTGATATAAAACAGACTATGTAAAGCACATTCATAGCTATTACCTTGTGTAACAATATTAGAAACAACAATAGATTTAACATTATCATTACCATATTTATCTTGTCTATATATTTTTAGGAGGTTTGCAGCCTTAGTCATCCATTGCGCGATGTATTTTTCGGGGGTAGTTCCATGCGAATTATAGAATTCAATAGTCCATGCACCACCATCTTCTGGATGTTCTGTGATATCAATAAACAATACAACTGCATGACCCATTTCAATGTTATCAATTTGATTATTAAGTACAAATCCATATCGTTTGAATTGTGGATGTAGTTCAATACTTTTAATAAGGTTAAATGAGCCCATCATTTCCTTTGTAGGTAGATCTCTGATATCAACAATAATATTTACATTTTGTAATATAGGAATAATAGGACAGAAATCCTTAAACAGTGTAGACCAATGCTTTAATACATGAGCAATTGATGTACTAGAAGAACCAGTTTGTGGATTATTCGATGTATCACCAGGTGGCTTAAAGAATTTGTCAAGCACTTCTTTGATATCTTTAACACTTACCATATTTTCATTTGTAACTAAGGATAGGAATTCTCTATTTGTGAGAACACATGATTCGGTATCACATTTTAGAATCTTCTTAGCGGATTCAAGGTTTTTTTCCGCGCTACCTTTGCCTTCATGGTATTTAGCTTTTAATTTTGGATTTTGTTCTGTTTTCTTTTTAACAAAGTATGATACTATACTAAGCATTTCAGAAGGACTACATGTTCCATCACCATTCAGACATTCTGATTTACCAGATGTCTTAGCATATTTCAAAATAGAATGGTCTTTCTTTCTTCCATCAACTTTAGGAAGTGTGACGTCTATTACACTAACAGACTCTTTTCCTACGTTTTCATTTACAGTTCTAGATTTCATTTCTGGTATATTATAACCTCCTCCGGATATGCGACCAATGCCACCAGTAATGATAGGTCCATTGATAACACAGCCAAAGTCGTAACCAAGATAATTAAGTAATAAATTTACCATGTTCTATATAAACTTAATTAAAAAAAAGACAAGTAATGATTATAGAATAAATATTAGAAATATGTCTGAAGATCAACCTTTAACCGCGACAGTTGAAAATGTACAATATGTAGTTGGTGGCTGGGCAGATTATGAACTTACACGACGTGATACGATCAAAGACTATGTTTATGGCGATCGTACATATATTACAAATAAAGAATTTATAGAAGACATTCTAAATTCAACGAAACGGTATACATTAGTACCAGTAATAAAAGCAGGACGTAATCTTTCTAGGAAACTAAGACAATTAGAATCATCGAAAGAAGTTGATCGTAAACTGCCTAATCTAACAAGTGATGATGTGGATGAGTTTTGTAATTTTCTAAAAGAGGATGATTGGATTAATTATATGAAACATATTGTGAAATTTTCAAGGAATCTTGATTCTATTGATGATAAATATATAGAATCATTTCCTGATGTATCCAAATTAACGGTCAAGTATTTTGATATCAAAGGAGGAAACATTGAAGAAATTAAAAATGCTACCAGTAATAACATTAATGAATTTGAAAAGGTATTAAAATTTCTAGCAGAAAAAATGGATTTTATTTCTAATAATATTTAAGCTGACAGTGGTTGATTTAATAGTTCCAGTCTGTTTTTAACTATACTATAAATATGCCAAATTGTTTCTTTTTTACACAAATCCAAGTTAATAGAAATTTCTTTTGTACCAGACATTTCCATAATAACATTTGAATCATTAACCATCACTAAACGTAGTATATCAAGCTTAGTTTTATGATTTAATACATTTTTAGAATTGTCAATAATAAAGCTTTTTTGCTTCGAAATAGAAGGATGGGTACTCATACTTTATTATCTAAAAAAATATTTATTTAATTAATGAAATTACTACTACATTATTTAAATTATTTTTGAAATGATTGAAGTAGCTTCCATATATTTCTATGACTCATCATTGTGTCTTTCGAACTAAACTTCTCAGCAAGGTCTCTAATTGTTTTAACAACCATCATAGTATTAATAAGATCTGCAATTACTACATGAGGCGGTTGTTCAATAATAACTGCATCTGCAGGTGGTTCATCGGTTCTGACAACCAATGGCGATGATCTATATAGTTCAAGTGGTCTATACCAATAGCCTGACATATCAATTTCTGTAGATGATTCACTTGCATCTTTAATGGTTTCTAATAGATTAACCGTGTTATTCACTTTGCGAATTAATGACGGTCCTTTCCAGTTTTCACTATCCTTAGTTTTTATAGTTTGTGTGTCCTTTGTTGTATGCTTAAAGGAATACAATAATAGTTCAAAGAATATGAATGACTGATCATTGTTATCTTGACTAGCTGATCTAAGTTCCAGTTCTTTTTTAATGAAATTCACTCTATACATTAGTTCATTTGCATATGATTTTGGTAATGAACCAGATGTCTTGTAAACAACATATGATGTATCGCAGTGTAATAGTTGTCCAGAAACAGTAATTGATTTTTTGAATGGATCATATGATGATTTTTCTACTTTGATTGGTATGTATTGTCCTTGTTGTATAAGTTGATGAGAATCATGTTGAATTAATCCCGCAATGATTGATTTATCATCTAATGCACATGTTATTCTTGGTTTAGTTACATATACTTTAAGATTTGCAATATAAGGATCTACCATTTGTATTAAGGCAATAAAATGAACATATATGCGTCCATTTACATTGAGATTACTAGGTATAATTGAGCATGATGATGTTTTAACTATTTTCTTAATCTCAACGATATGATATCCATTGAAATTACGATTAAGAAATTTCTTATTAAGATGATTCAGACAATTCGTATTCTTATTTAGAGCAAATTGAATTGGATCCTCAACTTCGATTGTATCGTATAGGTCGACAGTAAACAACATGATATAGATATTAGTATAGATATATATATTCAAATAGATTTTTCGTTGAAGAGATAAAGCCAAACCAATTTATGATCCTTTGACCTGGATTCCTCTTCTAATGTAAGCAAAATGAGTTTTATTTTCTTACAAAGTTCATTAGTACGTAATTTTTCCATCACATAATTCTTTGATAACCATTTTTTACATTGTTTACAATGTGATCCTAGTTTATTAACAATTTTAACAAGATCACCTTTTACTCTGGTTAAGCAATCCGCGCCACGAGGAACCATACGCTTATCATTGTAGTTTTTAATTGGTGGTCTTATAAGAAATTGTGTTTTCAATGTCGTTGAACTAGTAAATCCAATGATAATATCATTTTCTTGTCTTCCACTTACTTCAAAATATGATATTGGTAGATCAATAAATGTGGATCCATTATATAATTTTACTGAAACATCTGTTATGTATGCAATCGGAAGTTTATCATCTTTTTGAGATAAATTCTTTAACTCATCCTCACTTACAATTTTTGAAATATTCGGTACTTTCAATACTTGTTTGATAGTTAAAATAATCTTAAATCTTAAGTATACATCTAATGCTGTAGTCTTTTCATATGATAAATTACATTTTTTGATTATATTTTCAATTAAATTGTAGTGAGTTAACGCATCAAATGATAACAGTGTTAATTCAGGATACATATTTGTATTGAATTCTTCTTCAATTTTTGTTGTATCAACCGTTCTTACATTGTTGTCAATGCTTTGAATTGCTAGATCAGTTCTATTAGATGCATTTTTATTGGTGAATAGCATTCTAAAATGTATTTCTGGAACTACTAATGGTATACCAAATTTGTTCAATGGACATAATATGTAATATGGATCACAAAATACAATAGTAAATACAGTATTCATTCCTAATGTATTTGTTTTCTTTGATAAATAATGTAACGCAAGATTATATGATTCCTTTGTAAATGATTTTGGATTATAACCAAAATGAGAGATATTACCAAGTATATTAGCACGTTCTCCGATAACTGCTTGATATAAATCATCATATGTCCAGACTGGTTGAATAGACATAATTACCCAAATGATATCCATTATAATAAATACTTCTTTCTCTGAATATCCATATGCATTATATGTTACTAACTTTGTATTTTGTATAGAATTATCACTCGATTCGACTTCAGGAGTATAAGGCAGTGCATCCAAAGTTGCACTACTTTTAATTTCTGGAAATGCAGTTGTTAATGCCTCATAACTTAGAAATGAATCAATACTGTACTTTCTAATAGAACGTTCAATTTCTTGAATAACAACAAATTCTTGAATTTTCTTCTTGTATCGACATAACTCAGATTCCTCAATTTTACCTCCCGAATTAGTTGATACTAATATATGAATTTTTACATTTCTGAATTCAATTGGTAAACTAATATGTGAATTACGTCTGACTACACGACCAAATACCTGTAATAAAGTAGGTATATCATTTGGCAATGTCGTTATAAATTGATGTCTTACTGCTTTGAAATTATACCCTTCTCTAATAATCTTTGAACCAATTAAAAGACGATAACGTGTACCTTCCAAGTTTTCTAGACTATTAAACTTATCTATACTATTCATAATTTGATTACGTTCAATATTACTATGGATGGTAATAAAACGTATTGGTATAAATTCATGATCACTTTCTGATGTATGTTCTCTTTTAGTTAGTGTACATACATTACAAATAGTATCATTTGTTGGGTTAGTTGTATCATCAATGAATCCATTCATTTTGAGGATTTCCTGAATAAATAATACACCTGTAGAATGAACCATATGGTGGTATACTAATATTTTACCACTGTCTTTTGATTTTATAACATCAAGGATCATATCAATAAGAGTCGCATACTTAGCACTCAACAGTTTTAACGAATCCTTCTGTAGTATTGGTCCGCTTACAATAATATCTGGTCCATCATATAATAATTGAATACCTTTTTGTTCTTTCCAAGTTTCTGATGCATTACTATATTTAGTTTTAAAATCTTGACTGTTAGTTATGTATGAACCTTCTTCTTCTGGATCAGGAAATGCAAAATCATATAGAAAATTTGAAGATACACTACATGACTCACTAGATATTGTCATTTGTTGAGCATTTGGCATTACACATGATGTAAATTTTAGATATGGAATATCAGATATGTTTTCACCTTCAAATATTCTTTTAGGATATGATGACTTACCTAAATCTAATAGAAAACTCGTACGTCCTGCTGATAAAAGACCTAATGTTTCTATAGTTCCTGGTTTAGGAATGCTAACAGCTTGTGTCATATCAAAATAATCGGACTTTAGTAGATGTTTACCATTTGGTAAATATTCCTTTCTAATTAACAAATTTAAAAGGTCAATAGCTTCAGTTGCTGATCCAGTCATAGGTGTTGCTGATAACAAAACAGTATAAGGACCATCTTTTGATAATGTGTCTAAAATATATTGAATAGCAACACCATAATTGTTTTCTGTTTCCATATTATAAAGATTATGAATCTCATCAGCAATTAATAAGGAATGTCTCATTGAATTCATGAGATCTTCGTTAATTACAATATTCCCGGCATCTATTTGAATCTGTAATTCTTCTAAGAATCTATCCCTTTTAATAATAGATGTCTTAAATAATGTTTTTATATCAAAGTTATTAATATAAGCTTTAGGTGTTGGTAAAAATAGTTTATTACTAAGTTCTTTGTATCCATAAAACTTGAAGTATCCAACCTCAGTTAATCTTCTTTTTAACTGAGTAATATAATCAGTCAGTTTCTTATTTTCATTGGATTTAATACTTGTTTGATCTGCATTTTGCTTCAGTTGCTTAAGTGTTTGTAATTCTTCTTTAGAAATGAATCCAAATTCTGGATGACTAAGTAATTCATTAATGAATAGTTGTTTTGTGAACCCAACAATAAATATCTTTTTTTGTTTTGTTTTATTAACAAACTCTCTAGCAATACTTAATGCAGCTATTGTTTTACCAGTACCCGTTTGCCAATTGATAAATAATCTTTTGTAAGGAGTATTATTATTTGTAAAGTTTTTAACAAATATTTGAGGTCCATGTAATTGTAAAAATTGAGATGCATATGTTTGTACATCTGTGTTTTCGCCATAACTAAGTTGATTAAATTCCTTTCTACTACGAATATCATTCAAAAATGTTAAAACATCTTCTTTAGTTATTCCTTTGGACGCGTTTGGTACATCAATATAAGACATTGTATTATAACAATACCTAAAAAAAGTATTAATACATTGTAATTACTAAAAATTATTAATTTCCGTAATCAAATAATCTATTCTTTTTTCATGTTCAGATATTGATTCAGTTTTACATTTTTTATTCTCAATTTTGTTATTAACCTTTTTTGTTCCCTTATGAGTCTTCTTCCAGAAAAAGCCCATACAAATAATACAGATAGTAATAATAATACCTAATACAATCAATGTGGAATACATCTTAGGAATATAATAATATAGATAATTTACATAAGTATTTATTTTTTAAATCTAATAAATGCAATTAAAAACTTCTTATCTAGAAATTAGTTTGTCAAAACTTACAGCAAAATTGTCTTTACGGTTAGCAATTGCATTTTCTTCATTATATTGAGCAAGATCTTTCATGTAATTAACAAGTTGTTCCTCTGTTAATCCCTTGGTATCCTCGTCATTTACACCACATGGACTGAGATTCCAGTTCTTTGCAATTGTAGGGTAATCAGTTGCAAAACCCTCCTTACGTCTACTCATCATGGCAGTTTCAGCTGCAATGTCCTTTCTATAGTTAACAAGTTCTTCTTCAGTCATTCCAGAAAGATCATC
>JACCDM010533190.1_pt1 | contig 12292 bp, 13 predicted proteins | sample 7445851 | NCBI WGS metagenome assembly JACCDM01 (sample SAMN15323438, study PRJNA562643) | freshwater metagenome | isolation source: river surface water | place: USA:Blue River Watershed | collected 2017-08-16
ACCCACTCTGCAGGTACTGACGATGGATCTGCTTGATAACGCTCGAACATTTCATCGACGAGCCAATCATTTGCACCAAAATCTTGTCCTGAAGACACTGAGCGCTCCTTTGCGTTCTCATTCCAACTGGCCCCGCGTAAGTGAGCGCGAGGACAGGCTAAGAGTAACGGCTGAGCGCCCCCTATATAAATGGTGCAAAGGCGCTCAGGGGCGCGAGATAGAGCACATTTTTGCTCCCTAACCACAACTTATCGCGCCCTAGAAGGATCTTTATCCTCGGAATTCAGTAGCCAATCCCGAAATTCTTAGCCATCCCACAGTCGATGGGAAATCTGGAAGTACTCACGGGTTTGATTAAGACCCTAAATTTTCTTGTACCCCTTTGGGCACTTGGGTGAAGTGCCAGTTACAAATTTACTGATTGAACCTTTCTGACACAAGATGGTCTTGGAGCTCGACTTACTTGAATTCGAACTACTGGAGCTTGAACTACTTGAGTTCGAAATAAATCCTGATGTAAGAGAATAGATTCCATTGCTGTAATAAGAGTATCCATAAGAAGAATGTGCAGCGACTTTTATCATTATGCTCGTATTTGATATGTCAGAGACCTTTCCAGTTAAGAATCTAGCAATTTCATCTTTAGTTAGCGAGAAACTCTCACCTGTGAAATTCTTTATAGCAACAGGGGTCTTATAACTCATGTATTGGACCGGATCTAAACCTGGTGCAATAAGTACCTGTCCAAATACAGTGTAATAATCTATTGGACCGTAGCTGCTTGGTTTAGTAAACGAGTAATCAATTGTTGAAGCTGACCTTATCGCTGAGAGATCTGTAACTGCTTGAGGAGGCCCAGGAGCGGCTTTCACTTCGACATAAGCAATTCCCAAGGAGCCTTTACCTCCATTAAATTCCTTAGTAGTAGCAATAATTTTATAAATACCAGAACCTAATGGATAGCTTGAGGCGTAAGTATTTTCTTCCTGAATTGAAGTCGCTCCTGCTTTTAGCCCAATTACCGATCTCTCAAATATTCGAGAGCCCTTGTGGTCTACCAACATCAAGTCAGCGGCAAGGACATCGGCGCCAGTCTTATTTGAAAATTGAATTTCTACACCAAGATTATTTCCCTCTGCCGGGATTGCGAGATTAGCTGGCCAAGTGAATGTAAAACCATTCAGACTTAGTGAGTTACCGCCCGAGACTAGTGACGAAGAGAAAGGTTGCTGTTGGTTCTGAGACCATGGCAGTACTTGAATGAGTTTTTCTTCCTGGAATGTACCCGTTCCACTGAACCCCTCAACTCTCACTATTACGCGATAGGTTCCTGGACCTGCCTTAAAACTATCCTGATATACATTGTCGGTTTCATAGCCTGTGAATCCTGATTTAAGACCAATTACTGATCTGCTTGAGATTGTATTCCCAGACCCGTCTTTAAGAATCCACTCAGCCTTCAAGACATCTTTACCTGAGTTATTTGTAAATGAAATCAAAAGAGGAACGTTAGTTCGTTCTGGGATATAAATCTTTTCTGGCCAGGAAACAGTGACACCTTGAACGTTTAAGCTTGAACCCAATGTTGTAGCTGGAACAGTTGTTGGGTTCGACGAAACTACATCTGTCGATTCTTTCTTCTTTATTGAAACAGTTCCTTTACTACAAGTTTCTTTTTCACCCAGAGCAACAAGCGTGCAGAGATTCAACAGATAGTTTGCTGGACCGCTAAAGTTTAAGAAATTTAAGTAAGAAAGTGTTACACGAAGTTTTCCTGAAGTTCCATTCTTCACCCCAATCGCCAAGTCTCCAGTAATAAGCCGATCTTCAGGGGTGCTTATGCTGTAACCCGCGTAATAATAATCCTTGCCAGAATTATTTGAATAGCTGATATCAAATGCGTAGGTGCTCTGTTCTGCAGAAGATTGTGGAGCAAAAACTAAATCTGGCCAACTAAATACAACTCCTTGGTTCGTTACTGTAGCTGCTGCCGCAACATTGGTGGGCATCAGAACGCTTGTAATGGCCGCCAAGATGAGAGAGATAACTTTGATTTTTAGGAGTGTTTTTTGCATAACCTTACGATAACTGAGCAGTACTTTTCGGGAAAAGCACTGACCGGTCAAGATTTTCGATTATTCAAGTAGAAAATGCTCCGCTTGACTGGGAAGGTTTGCCCATGACTTTAGTTGAGCAAAAACTGGCATTCGTAACCGGCGGCAGCCGCGGCCTCGGATTTGAAACAGCAAAGGAGCTGCGCAAGGACGGGTTTGATCTCATTCTTGTGGCCAAAGATTCAGAACGCTTGGTTGAAGCTCGGCGGTCATTACTCGATGATGGCGGGAACAATCTCATTGATTCATATGCGATTGACCTAGAAGATCCAATCGCGACGGGAACTGCCTTGGAGACAATTGCAATAAAGCATCCTGGCATTACGCATCTGATTCTTGCTCATGGCGTAATGAGTGAGAAGATGTCGAAAACACTTAAGACAACTGATGCTGAATGGCGTCGAGTGATGGCAATCAACCTTGATTCTGTATTTCAAATCGTCAATCGCCTTGCACCATCGATTGTTGAAGCGCGCAACGGTCGCATCGTGATCTTCTCTGCATGCCTTGGTCGCATGTCAGGTCCAGGTAATGCGGGCGGCCTTGCTCCATACCGAATTAGCAAAGCAGGAGTGAATGCACTCGTTCGCAACCTTGCACATGAAACCGGACTTGGTGCTCGCGGCGTCCTCGTCGATGCCGTGTGTCCCAATCATTCACGCACGGATATGGGTGGACCAGATGCACCGCGAAGCGCAGCGGAGGGAGCAGAGACAGCAGTCTGGCTTGCTTCTCGTGAATTCGATAAAGCTTCAGAGGACTTTCAGAAGAACACCACAGGAGTGCTTTGGGAGGATCGCCAAATAGTTCCTTGGTGAGTTACAGCCACAGATTTTGATGGCTTGGCTCACTTTTTTCTGCCACAATGCCGACATGAGTGTTGTGGGTAAAATGAGCCAGCGCACCCTATTCCTGGGTGTTGCTATTACCCTACTTACAAGTTTGGTATCAGCAATTGCACCGCAGGAAGCAAGCGCTGCAGGTGTATGTAATCCCGTGCTTCAAACCTCTTCAAATGATTACACAGTCAAGGAATATGTTTTCTCCAGCGTCGGCAGTTGTACATGGACGGTGCCACTCGGATTAGGAACTCTTAAGGCTATTGATATGACCGGTGGTGGCGGCGGCGGTGGCGCTGGAAGTTTCGCTGGTGTCGGAAATGTCGGTGGCGGCGGTGGTGGTGGATCAATAGGCGGTGCAAATAGATTTTTAGCTACTGGTTGGACGTTAACGGCCGGAACTTCAGTCACAGTTAACATCGGCGCTGGTGGAACCGGCGGAAGCGCTACAACTTTAGGTGCAGCAGGTAATGATGGCGGAGATGGCGGAGCGACTTCATGGACTCCGGTATCGGGAACAACAATCACAGCAGCTGGCGGCAAAGGCGGCAAAGGCGGAAGTTTTAATTCTGGCCCGGTCGGTGGTGCAGGTGGTGATTTTCCGGGAATGCGATTAGCAAACGGTGCTGCTGCTGGTCTGGCAAAAGGTGGAACTGGTTATAACGGAAATGGCGGTGGCGGTGCGGGACCGTATACAAATGGTGGCAGCGGAACTACAACGTCGTCGGGAAGTGGTTCCTCTGGCCAAATCGGATACCTTCCCGTTGGTGTCGCCGGCACCGGTGGAACATCGGGCGTAAGTTCTAACACTGCGCCCAACACATATGGTGGCTCTGCTTCAAACGCTGCTCGAAGTTATGGAAATGTGGGAAATGGCGGTGGCGGTGGTGCCGGGTGTAACTCTGCAACTCCATGCGCAAATATTTCAGGTGCCTCAGGCGTAGGGGGATACATTATTCTCCGGTTTTCTTTCTCAATCGCTTCATCATTAAGTTCTGATTCGTATGCAACTGGCCAGTCCGTGAATAAATTAATTGCTACGGCATCCCCTCTTCCGGATTCTGCGACATGGTTTTGGTCCGGTGGCACACTTCCAAACGGATTAAAGCTGGCAACCGTAGTGAACAGTAACGGGGTACACCTCTACCTCCAAGGCGTGCCTACAAAGATTCAAAGCTCGACGCAAGCAACCTTTTCGCTAATAGAGCCTATAAGTCGGTGGGAGAAAATGTTCTATATAAATCTCACTATTACCAAGGGCGGTCAGAGTAGTTTTGCACTCAGTAATTCAACGCTGTTCAACGGCCAACAAATTACATTAGCGGCTACCGGGGCGCTGAGCTCGGCTTCAACGACATATTCCTCAAACTCATCCTCGTGTGTTCTCTCTGGAGCAAACAATTCAATCCTCACCGCTTCTTCGGGATCTGGAACTTGCCTCATTACTGCGACTAATGCCGGAGATACCAACTTTGATTCCGCAACTGCGACCGCGACTATGTCGCTTACGACCACAGTTCCTTCCGTAAAACTCACAACGGCTCGACTTTCTGCCTTAGTGGGAAGTGTTGAAACGCTGACAGCGACGCTTACAAACGGAGCGACTGGATCCGTTACCTTCCGTCAAGGCGGCGTAGCGATCTCAAATTGTGGCTCCAATGGAGTTGTTACGGTCTCGACATCCAGAGCGATTTGTCTGTGGACTCCTGCGAGTTCATCAGCCTCGCCGACTACATTATCAATTTCGTATTCCGGTGACGGTACTTACTCAGCAGGTTCCGATTCGATTTCAGGCTACGAAATATTTGATCCACTATTTCTTACTTATAGCGATACCAGCACGATCTACGGAGTGCAAACAAATATCGTACCCGCGACGATTAGTGGTGCAGGATCACCAAGTTCTTGGGAATGGTCAATCGTCAAAACATCAGATAGCAGCATTATCTCTGGCATTTCGATTTCTGGCGGCACCATTTCGGTTTCTGGTAATTTAGCAGCTATTGCCTATCCAATGACGGTTTCAGCGACCGACGATCTTGGACGCGTTGTAAATGCAACGATTACGATTACAGTTAATAAAGTAACGCCCACACTATCTCTTATTCAACAGACAGTTGCTGGAGTCCCTGTCTACGGAATTACCGTAGGAAGGCAAATTCAATTGGTGGCAAATTTATCTGTGTCAAGTGGCGGAACTGCAACAATTTATGCAAATGGCACTGCAGTCTGCAGCAACTTATTTGTCTTTTCTGGTAGCGCAAATTGTTTCTGGGGGCCATCCGATACAAGTACAGCTTCGTTTACTTTTTACGCAACCACATCGGGGGATTCAAATACAAATCCTGCAACATCAGCAACAAGCGCAGCGTTTCCAGTAAATGGTGCGCTCTCATTTACATATCCCGCAATATCGATTGCAACAGGAGATTACGGTTCTAGCACTCCAGTGATAACTGGAGGAACCGGACCGCTTTCCGCCTGGACCTGGTCAATCTGGCAATTCTTCACTGGCAACGCCATCACTGGAATTACGATTGACAGCACGGGCAATGTTTATGCGGATGAATCCTTGGCATCTGGCACCTACCAAATGGTTGTGATTGGAACAGATCCCACTGGTGCGAATAATTCTTATACGATGACAATCACTGCTTCTTCTAGCGCAACTCCGCAATTTTCGATTACTCCATCATCGCAGACAGGCTCCACCGGCAGCGCTATCACTGGAAATACAGTTTCAAATTCTGGTCCTGTGATTACCTCATTCGGAATTTCACCCGCGGTACCAAGCGGACTTTCATTTAACCCGTCAACGGGAGTTCTTTCCGGCACACCTGTGAATGCGCAAGGTGCTACCACATACACAATCACGGGATACAACTCTGCTGGGTCCCTCTCGCGCACATTCTCGCTTACAGTTAATGCTGGAGCTCCGACGGTAGCTACCATTTCAATATCTCTACCCGGCGGCGCAAAAACAGCTACATATCGAACCGCAATCACAATCACCGCGACCGTGAGCCAGAACGGAAAGGTGACATTCTTCACTGGCACAAAACGCATACCTGGTTGTATCTCGAAAGCATCTGTATCGGGAACAGTTGCCTGTAGTTGGAAACCAACAACTCGAGGTGGCTACTCACTTAAAGCTTATTTACTACCTACAGATTCAACATATGCCGCGGTGACTTCATCGGATTACCAAGTTGGCGTTATCAGCCGAACAACTAGGCGATAGCAAAATATTTAAATACAAGCGTCACTAGTTATTTGCAATGCGAATAATTCTCAAGATGCTGACGATCAGTGAGACAGCCATCGCACTGATGGGGACTGCCAACCAATACGCACCAGCTTCAAACTGATACTTCGCAACGCCTAAAGCAATTAAGTTAGCCAGAATTGCAGGGGAGTTGGCCCATCGCTTGCCCTCTTTAACTCCGCGATATAAGAAGTAGAGAGCAACCGCACCCACGAGAGCAAAGCCGGTAACGCTTAAATACGGCAGCCAATCTTTGTCGTGTGTAAATCCAAGGGCGATCATGAAGACGCCTAGGGAGAGTACGAGGACGGATTCTGCAAGCAATAGGGGTGCGGCGATTGCTCGGGCATCACGCTTCTTAGCACCATCTGTACTCATGAAGGCAAACTTATCACCAGAGCGTTCGCTTGACCCGATATCGCATGACGGTATCCATGATGCGCTCACATTTCTTCCTGTGCCTGCATTTTTCTATGAATACCTCTATCGCGAGATAGCGATGATTGAGCGAAGCGGTGAACCACTTACTCTCATTCGGTTGTTGATTTCACCGCGGGAAGAAAATCACTCAATCTCCAATTGTGAAATATCAATCATCAACTTTGCTAAAGCGCTCAATCGCTCTATCCGTCAGAGCGATCTCGCAGCGCGCATAGGCCGCTATGAGTTTCTCATCGCGGTGAACAACTATCAGAAAGGGCCGGCAGAAATCAGCAGCAGAATTTTCGCTCTCTGGCGAGATGAGGAGTTCACCTTCTCCTACTCCTCATCTCACTACGTCGATGGAGATCGCGCCCTTTCGCTATTAGGGAGGCTAGATAATTCAAAGATTCACGTTCTGTAACTTTTTGCAGGCCTTTCACTAGAGAGTCTCGGTCTATCCACAGAGCTCTTAAGGCAGATCCGAAATTTGTCATCGACCATCTAATTTCGCGGGATGGATAAAGAACACACAATCGACCCAGAGGTGGTCTTCGGACCGATATATCCATTCATTCTTGACCCTTCAATTGAAGAAATTTGGATTAACTCACCGCAGCGAATCTTCATCGCCCGAAAGGGGAAGAGCGAACTCACCACGCTCATGCTCACCTCTATTCAAGTCCAAGAACTTGTTGATCGTGCATTGATGTGGAGTGGTCGTCGTCTCGATCTATCTAACCCTTTTGTAGATGCACGCCTGCCTGACGGAAGTCGACTCCATGTCGCAATACCAGAAATTACCGCAGAGCACTGGGCAGTGAATATTCGTAAACATATTGCTTCAAATTTTTCACTAGATCAACTATGTGAGATTGGATTGCTCGAGAAGAAAATTGCCGATGTATTAGTCGCTTCAATTAAGCAAGGAAAAAACATCTTGGTGAGTGGCGGCACGCAGGCAGGCAAGACAACACTTCTCAACGCTCTCGCAAGTGAAATTCCGCTCAATCAAAGAGTGATAACTATTGAAGAAGTTTTTGAACTTTCACCGCGATTACCGGATCTCATTCAATTACAGACTCGAGGGGCGAATCTTCAAGGCGAAGGCGAGATATCTCTGCGACGGCTCGTAAAAGAATCACTTCGTATGCGCCCCAACCGAATCATCGTCGGCGAAGTAAGAGAGGCGGAGGCGCTAGATCTACTAATTGCACTGAACTCTGGACTTCCCGGAATGGGAACAATCCATGCCAATTCTGCTCGGGATGCCATTATGAAACTTCAAACATTGCCGTTGCTGGCTGGATCAAATATCTCCCATTCCTTCACTGTGCAAACAGTTGCTTCTGCCATTGATATTGTGATTCAAATATCTCTGGGCCTTGATGGCTCTCGGCGTGTAGTTGAAGTTTCGGCCCTATCTGGTCGAAGTCAAGATCTCCATGTAGAAATCGAAGAGCTATTTCGATGGAATGGAGAAGAGTACGAAGAGTTAGTGGGGCTCACCGCCTTCAAGCAACAAATAAAATATATTGAGAGCGCTGCTGAGGATCAAAAGTGAAAATGCAATTGATCTTAAAGAGAAATCACCAAAAAACTCTCCTTGTCTCTCTTTTTATCTACTTTCTCGCCTTTGCAATATCGCACCAAAACCTGATTGCTCTCTCAATTGCATCTGTCGCTACAGTGCTCAGTTACCTTGCTCGTAAGCGCCTTGAAGATAAGAGAAATTGGCAATTACTTGAAGTCGTGCCAGAAATAATTGACCACATCATCTCTGGAGTTCAATCTGGATTATCACTCAATCAATCTTTGATTTCATTAGAAACGCGTGGACCCAAAATCTCTCAAGATATTTTTGCCCGATATCGTGAGAACACATTTGCTGGAGTTGGATTTGAAGAGGCAATCGAGCAATTGCAAAATGAATTTGCTTTGTCTGCTTCTGATCAGCTCTTCGAATCCTTAGTTTTCGCTAAAAACTTAGGGGGTTCTGAACTTCTCGCGCTCTTGCGCCAACTAGGTGATTTCACACGACAAGATTTATCTCTGCGGCGTGAGATATCTGCAAAACAAGGCTGGATAAGAAACTCGGCACACTTATCGGCCGGGGCGCCATGGTTATTACTGCTCTTGCTCTCAGCCCAACCAACAACAGCTGCTGCTTTCACGACACCGACAGGGGTCCTCGTTCTGGGGATAGGCGTGATTGTCACTCTAGCTGCGTATCTATGGATGGGTCGATTGAGCCGCCTTCCTCAACCAGCGAGAATTTTTGGAGTTCACCATGGGGGCTGAAATAACAATCCCAATTGCCATCTCCTTAGTTGCACTTGTGCTCGCGGACTCAGAGAGCGCAGTAATGGGATATCTCTCCCGAAAGAGTATGAGCCTTGAGGATAAGTCGAGAATTAGATCACGCTTGAAGCAATTAGGAAGAGAAAGTGATGAAGACTACGAGAATTTCAGGCTCGCTCAATTCTCATTAATTTCGATTGTCGTAGCTGTAACAACAGTATTTCTCATCTTTCAATTCATTTCCTTTGCTTTATTCCTCTTAACGATTCTGCTGGGATCAGCTTCTGTTGCATTAGGACTTGAGCACAATCTCAGTAAACGCTGTAAACGAAGGTCAGAGAAGATAGAGAGTGAGTTTCCCTCATTTATTGAGATGTTAACCCTCGCAGCTGGCGCGGGTGAATCCCCGATATCTTCAATGAAACGCTTATCTACGCGAGCACACGGTCATCTCGCTGAGGAAATCTCAGTAGTTGTTAAAAATGTGGAAGAAGGAGTTCCTTTCTCTATCGCATTGGATTCCATGAGTCATCGATTAACTTCCGCAAGCATCAGGAGATTTGTTGATTCAATCATTATCTCTCTTACAAGAGGTACTCCATTGGTGGAGACGCTGACTCATAGTGTTCAAGAATCACGTAACCACGAACGTATCCGCTTGATGAACGCGGCCGGCAAAGCTGAGATCAGCATGATGATTCCCGTTGTCTTTCTGATTCTGCCTGTATCTATTCTCTTTGCACTTTTTCCATCGCTCAATGCACTCAATTTCTATGGAGGGTGAATATGAACGAGAAGACATGAATCTCAAAGAGATAGAAATAGATAAGAAGGAAAGTTTAGTCCCACAATATCAACGAGTAGAAAGAGGAAGAAATGAAAATGGGTGAAGTACTGGAAAAATATCGAGTTCGTATAGAAGAGTTGTCGATCAATTTCTCCATCCGGATCCAAGAACGTTACACGCGCTTTACAAAGTCACGCGCCTTTAAAGCGATTTCAGACCAGAGAGGAGATGTTCCAGGGTGGGTCTTGGTTGTCCTGATGACTACCGGTTTGGTCACTGCCATTTGGACTATCGCCGCTCCACGGCTCACGGCAATACTGCGAAATTCACTTGATTCAATGAATGGCATTCGATGAGAGCGTTTCGGCTCGCACTTCAGATTGCCAGAGACACTCGAGGGAATGCCGAATCTACCCTCGTATTAATTCCTTTGCTCATTCTCTTTCTCATTGGAATGCAGATATCTCTAGCGACTCATTCCAGAAATGTAGAGCGAATGCAGGTCCAAGATGAGGCAAGTATTCGCGCAATATCTGGTGATTTCCAAGATGGCGATAATTTCATTCACATCGAATCTAGTGGAGACAGCCAGAATCTTGATTTATTGATTACGCATCGAACTCGAGAGATTCACGATTTGCTCCCAGGTCTCTTGCGTGGGACATCTTCTGGAAGAGAAGTGTCGGTGGGGGGGATTGCGATTGTTGAAAATAGCCGCTGATTTCAAGGAGAGAAAAGAGATATCTCACCGATGAAAATAGTCAAAGGAGCGCTTTCTAGATTTTGGAGGAAGTTTCGCTGCGAACAAGGTGGCGCAATTGTCGAATTTGTGGCGCTAGCGCTCCCGTTATTTATCCCGATTTTTATTTATCTAGGCCACTATGCATCCATAAGTGATCAAGAATCTGTGCTCCGGACTTTGGCCCGCGAAATGTCACGCGCCGTTGTTACGAGTGAGAACGATGAGGTAGCAGAACGCGTAGCTGAAGAAGTTTTTTCTAAAGGAGGAGAAGTATTGGGATTGGGTGAAGCGATTTCGAGCGGGAGTCTGAGTTTCACGCTTCAATGCAATTCAAAACCTTGTATCTCGCCTAATAAAGAAATAGTTATCTCCATCTTTTCCGAAAGTTTGAAGAGAACCATCTCGGCGGTGGAATATGTCTCGCCTTGGGCGTAAAAGTAGAGAGCTGCTACTCGATGAGCGGGGGTCAATATCGATCTTGACGATTGGGCTATTCACTCTGCTTCTTACAACCGTACTTGCCCTTAGCAATATCTCAGCTGTGTATTTGGCAAAGCGGACTCTAATTCTCGCAAATGAAGCAGCAGTTCAGCGGGGTGGGAAGAATTTAGATCAAAGCGCCTATTACTCAGGCGAATATAACCTCACAGAGTTCTTGCAAGGAGTTGTTGGCTATGGTGAGGAAGATCCTGGAATCCCCATTGATTGCAATAAAGGTGCACGTGATGCAGGTGAGTTGATATCGCACTGGCAGGGTAGAGAGCGAAACCTTACAAGAGCTGGAATTTCTCAGATGAAGATGGTTCATTTTCAATGCGACGGCTTTCAGATTTATCTTGAAAGTGAGGCTGTCGTGAGGCTTCCATTTCCGCTCCCTCTCTTTGGTATCTATGAAGTGGAAATTAGAGGTTCGGCTGGCGGCATGGGGGAACGAAGTGAAACCAATAACTATTATGGAATTGATATCGGGTAGCATCTTTGAGCGAGTATTGAGAGAAATAGGCGCCCGGCATTTCTCCCTCTCTTCACCGCTATCCTTACGCTCATGGCTCGCGAATATGGACTCGAAATTGCTGAAATCAGCGCGACCCTTAAAGCCATTGAGCAGGTGCTCGACCTTCCTAAGTTAGAGAAGGAAGCAGTCGAGCTAGAAGAAGCAGCCGGAGTTCCCAATCTCTGGGATGACCCAGAGGCTGCGCAAGCTGTCACAAGTAAGTTATCTCGCACTCAGGCAGTGATTACAAAGTTGAAAGGTCTGCGCTCTCGGGTTGATGACCTACCTATCCTCTTTGAACTCGCCGCTGAAGAAGGCGAAGGTTCGGCTCTTGCTGATGCGGAGAGCGAATTAGATTCAACGAAGAAGGCAATTAGCGAACTTGAAGTCACTACTTTGTTATCTGGTGAATACGACAACCGCGATGCTTTGATCACGATTCGCTCTGAAGCAGGTGGCGTTGAAGCTGCTGACTGGGCGCAGATGTTGTTCCGTATGTATTTGCGTTACTGCGAACGCCATGAGTTTAAAGTCGATGTTCTTGAAACTTCTTATGCCGAAGAAGCGGGCATTAAGTCAGCAACCTTCCGAGTTAGCGCTCCATATGCTTATGGCACGCTATCGGTAGAGCAGGGCACTCACCGATTGGTACGTATCTCTCCTTTTGATTCACAATCACGTCGCCACACATCTTTTGCGGGGGTTGAAGTTGTTCCTGTTGTTGAACAGAGCGATCACATTGAATTGGATGAGAAAGAGATTCGCGTTGATGTCTATCGCTCATCTGGACCTGGTGGTCAGGGTGTGAACACGACCGACTCTGCAGTGCG
>JACCDM011766346.1_pt1 | contig 12290 bp, 11 predicted proteins | sample 7445851 | NCBI WGS metagenome assembly JACCDM01 (sample SAMN15323438, study PRJNA562643) | freshwater metagenome | isolation source: river surface water | place: USA:Blue River Watershed | collected 2017-08-16
CGCTTCCGGGTGGCCAGAGGGTCTCATCACCCGCGAAGGCCTCGCCTGGCTCAAGGACCGCCTGCTAAAAGCCCAAAAACCCGACAACCTGCGGCTCGAAGGGGTCAAGGAAGACCGCAAGCCCGTGATTGGAGGGGGGCTGGCCGTCTTGCAAGCGGTGTTTGACCTGCTGCACATCGACGAGATGCAAGCGGCCCAAGGTGCGCTCCGGCACGGTGCGCTTTACGATCTGATCGATCGGGAAAGCACACAGGATGTCAGGTCATCGATGGTGGACTGGCTGGCGCAACGGTTTGGTACCGACAAGCTGCAGGCCGAACGGGTATCACGCACGGCCCAAAGCCTGTTGCAATCGCTCATCCCGGAAAGCGCCAGCACTTCAGCGCAAGATCGTCAGCGCTATCTGCAAAAACTTCACTGGGCCTGCCAGTTGCACGAAACCGGCATGCGCATCTCGCACAGCGATTACCACAAGCATGGCGCTTACATCCTGGACAACACCGACTTGCCCGGCTTCACCCTCAATGAGTTGCACCGCCTGAGCCAATTGGTGTTGGGGCATCGGGGCAAATTGCGCAAACTTGAAATCGAGATGGATGACGCCAGCTTTGTCCAGCAGCTCATGGCGCTCCGATTGGCGGTCATTTTGTGCCATGCCCGACGCGACCCGGACCTGTCGGGTTTGACCATCCACTGCGATGCCCTGCAACGCACCGCGCGCTTGACCTTGCGCAGCGACTGGGCCGAGCTCTGGCCGCAGTCAGCCCATCTCTTGCGTGAAGAAAAAACGGCTTGGCAAAAAACCGAATGGCAGTTCGAAGTTCTCACAGACTGACAACCATCCGCCTAGAGTGAGCGCGCACATGGCCTGACCGTACAGAGGTTACACGCCAGAAAATCAGCCACAACTCTCAGACTTGTCAGGGTCTAATTAACGGTATAAACTGTATACACCGTTAAACTTTCATTTTGAATACCCATGACACAGACAACAGCCACCCCAAGCAAAGGAAGAAGCCAGGCCGCCAAAACGCCAGCGCCTCGCAAAGCCACAGTCCCAGCTCCTAAAAAATCTACAACCACTTCAAGTGGTGCGCCCAGCCAAGCTGCCTCCAAGAACCCACGCGCCAAGCCCGTGGCCAAGCAAGCGGCTGCAGCACCCGCCAAACCCCTGAAAGACAAGAAAGTCAAAGTGGTGCGCGACAGCTTCACCATCCCCAAGACCGAATTACTGCAAATTGCAGACATGAAAAAACGAGCTTTGGGTCTGGGTGTCGAGATCAAGAAAAGTGAACTCATCCGGGCAGGGTTGCAGGCGCTTCTTGGCCTGACTGACGTGAGCTTCAAAAAGGCGCTGAGCAGCGTTCCGACCATCAAAACCGGTCGGCCCGCGAAAGACTGAGCCTGCTCACAGACGCTCTGGGGCGGTCACGGTCAGCAAAACGGTTTGATCCTGACCTTCACGGCTGCGCCTGCGCAACCACCATACGGCCCCCTTGCGCACCGCGCACGCCGCATCGGGCATGCGCAGCAACTGTGAAATCACCGCCCCCAGTGCGGGCTGGTGCCCAACCAGCAAAACCGGGTACTTGGCATCGGGCCAACCCGCTGTTTCCAGAATATCCTGCACCGAAGCGCCAGGCGACAGCGCATCACGAACCTTGTATTTACGTCCGAGGGCGCGCACCGTTTGCTCGGCCCTGACCGCAGGGCTGCTCAAAATGCGCGTGCCTTCTGGCAGCTGGCTTTCGAGCCAAACCGACATGCGCTCGGCCTGCTTGCGGCCACGCGGCGTCAGAGCCCTTTGCAAGTCATCTTCTCCGGGTTCGGCCTCGTGGGCCTCGGCGTGACGCCACAAAATCAAATCCATCGCTCTCAGTCCCCTTGGGTAGACGCCCCGTAGCGCTGCATCAAGGCGTTTTGTGCACCATGACCTGGAACCGTCAGACCGACCCGGTGGTATTGACCGTCTGCCGCCAAATCCCAGGCGTCACGGCCATCGTGCAGGTAGGCGATCAGGCATTCGTCGATGATGCGCTGACGCAAAACCGGGTCGGTCACAGGCCAGGCCAGCTCGATCCGGCGTGTCATGTTGCGACTCATCCAGTCGGCGCTGGACAAATACAGCGACTCTTCCTGACCGGCGCAGAAATAAAACACACGGGAATGTTCCAGAAAGCGGCCAATGACCGAGCGCACGCGGATGTTTTCGCTCAAACCCGCCACACGCGCAGGCAACATGCAAGCGCCCCGCACGATCAAGTCAATCTTCGCGCCCTTTTGTCCGGCTTCCAGCAAAGCCTCGATCAGCGGTTGGTCGGTCAGGGCGTTCATCTTGATGACGATGCGTGCAAAGTCACCACGCGCCGCCGCGTCACCCACCGCCTCAATGCGCGATTGCAAGTCGCTGTGCAGCTGAAAAGGCGCGACCAGCAAGCGCTTCATTTTGGGCAAGCGGCTTTGGCTGGCCAAGTGACCAAACAATTGGTCCATGTCCGATGTGATGTCAGCGTCTGCTGTGAGGTAGCTGATGTCGGTGTACAGCGCTGCGGTGCGGCGGTTGTAATTGCCGGTCGACAAATGTCCGTAGCGCTTGAGGGAGCGGCCTTCGCGGCGGGTCACCAAAAGCATCTTGGCATGTGTCTTGAGGCCGACGATGCCGTACACCACCTGCACCCCAATCGATTCGAGCTGCTCTGCCCAGTTGATGTTGGCTTCTTCGTCAAATCGGGCTTTGAGCTCCACCACAGCTGTGACTTCCTTGCCCCGACGCACCGCCTCGCGCAGCAAATCCATCATCGTGGGATCGCTGCCTGCTCGGTAAATCGTTTGCTTGATGGCCAGCACATTCGGGTCCATCACGGCTTCGCGCAGAAAAGCCAGAACGCCGTCGAAACTCTCAAAGGGCTGGTGAATCATCACATCACCCGTTTTGAGGCGCGCAAAGATCGAGCCGTGCTGCGGCACTTGCGCAGGGAAACTTGCCTTGTAGGGCGGAAACAGCAACTCCGGCGCATCGATCAGATCGATCAACTGCATCAGACGCACCAGATTGACCGGACCGTTGACCCGAAACACCGAGGATTCGGGGAGTTGGAATTCCTTGCGCAAAAATTCTGCCAAACGCGGCGAGCAGCTGGCCGAAACCTCCAGCCGGACCGCCTGACCATAGTGGCGGTGCTGCAAACCCTGCCGCAAAGCCATGCGCAAATTGGCTATCTCGTCTTCGTCAACCGCCAGCTCGGAGTTACGCGTCACCCGAAACTGTGAGAACTGCCCCACTTCACGGCCCGGAAACAATTCAGCCAAATGCGCACGGATCACACTGGACAGCATCACAAAGGCGGTGGTGCCGTCACACACCCGCTCGGGCAGTGGAATGAGGCGCGGCAAGACGCGGGGAACTTTGACAATCGCGATCTCATTGGAGCGACCAAAGGCGTCCTTGCCCGACAGCTGAACGATGAAATTCAAGGACTTGTTGGCCACCTGCGGGAACGGGTGCGCCGGGTCCAACCCCACTGGCACCAGCAAAGGCTGAACTTCGCGTTGAAAATAACTGCGCACCCATTGGCGCTGAGCCGCATTGCGCTCGCCGTGCGACAAGATCCGGTAACCCTTGCGCTGCAAAGTGGGCAACAAGTCGTCGTTGTACAGGGCGTATTGACGCGCCACCATGGCGCTGGTTTTTTCAGCCAAGGCGGCAAGACTGGCTTCGGTGTATTCCCCCGACTTCAGGCCTTGCAGGCTGCCCATCACATGGGGCTCTGCCCGCACCTCAAAAAACTCGTCCAGGTTGGAAGACACGATGCACAAATAGCGCAAACGCTCGAGCACTGGCACTTCCGGGCGGTGCGCCCAATCCAGCACCCGCTCGTTGAAGGACAAGATGCTCTGATCGCGGTCGAGCAAGGCTGGCCGCTCGTTTGCAAAGGAAGTCTCGACTTTTGAATGAACCATGACCGTGTCTGAATGGATTGAAAAATCATTCTAGGAATTCGCTGTGTCAATTTGATGACAAGACTGTGAATCAGCCTCCCATGGGTGCAGCGCCCGATACCGGCACCAGATGGGACACGAACAACTCGACCGTCTTCGGCCAGGCAAATGCCTCTGCCCGCTGTCGGCACTCGGCCCTTGGAAGGGTCAGGCATTGGCGAACCGCCTCGGCCAGGTCTTCAGACAGCACGCCTCCCATCGTCTGACCTTCGGCATGGCCGAGCACTTGCAAAGGGCCATCGACCGGGTATGCGGCCACAGGGGTGCCGCAAGCCATGGCTTCGAGCATGACCAAACCAAAGGTTTCGTTGCGCGAGGGAAAGACAAACACGTCGGCTGCGGCATAGACCTTGGCCAACTGCTGGCGCGGCAACACCCCCATCCAGACCACATTCGGGTAACGCGCCTTGAGCTGCGCTTCCAAAGGCCCCACACCACACACGATGCGGGTTCCATCCAGCTTCAAGTCCAGAAACGCATCGATGTTTTTCTCGTAAGAAACTCGCCCCACAAACAAGGCGTAAGGGCGCGGAAACCCTTCCAATTCCGGCATATCCAGCGGCTCGGCGTGGTGGTCAAACAATTTCAGGTCCACCCCGTGGGTCCACGGCTTGAGTGATTGAAAACCACGGCTATGCAGCATGTTCAGCACGCCTTGGGTCGGCACCATCACCCCCGAAGACGGACGGTGAAAATGGCGAAACAGGCCGTAGCCCAGAAACAAGGGCACACGCAGCGCTGCTTTCAGGATTTCTGGAAACTTGGTGTGGAAGGCGGTGGTGAATTGCCAACCTTTTTTCAGGCAATGCTTGCGCGCCGCCCAGCCCAAAGGGCCTTCTGTGGCGATGTGAACCGCATCGGGCTGCAATGTGTCCAGCACTTTGGCCAGCGCTTTGTAAGGGCGAACCGCCAGATCAATGCCCGCATAACCCGGACAGGGGCGGTTGCGGAACTGTCCGGGGTGGATCACCGTCACCTCGACGTCCCCCATGCTCAGGGCTTGCACCAGCTCATGCAGCGTGGTCACCACGCCATTGACCTGAGGGTGCCAGGCATCGGTGATGAGGGCGAGCTTCATGCGGGCACCACCTGAGCTGCAGCCACCCGTTGGCGCACCACCGCATGCGAGCCCCAATGGACGATTTCGAGATGACCATCGGCATGCTCGACCAAGGCGGTCCGGCTTTCTACCCAATCGCCATCGTTGCAGTACAAGGTGCCATTCACATCCCGTATTTCTGCATGGTGGATGTGCCCGCACACCACGCCATCAAAGCCTCGGCGCTTGGCTTCGTGCGCCACGGCCACTTCGAAATCGCTGATGAAGTTGACCGCCTTCTTGACCTTGAGCTTGAGGTACGCGGACAAAGACCAGTAGGGCAGCCCCACACGGGCCCTGAAGCTGTTCAGGTGCCGGTTGATTCGGAGGGTCAACTCGTACAACCAGTCACCCACATACGCGAGCCACTTGGCGCACTGGATCACGCCATCAAAATGATCGCCATGCATCACCCACAACTTGAGCCCCTGAGCGGTGGTGTGGGTCGTTTCATGCACCACCTCCACGCCGCCAAAAGCATGGCCCACAAAATGCCGGGCAAACTCGTCGTGGTTACCAGGCACATAGACCACGCGGCAACCTTTGCGCGCCCTGCGCAACAGTTTCTGCACCACATCGTTGTGACTTTGCGGCCAGAACCAGCGCCTGCGCAGCTGCCATCCGTCGACAATGTCACCCACCAAATACAGCACATCACTCGGGTGGTGCTTCAAAAAGTCGAGCAAGGCCTCGGCCTGAAATCCCGGTGTGCCGATGTGCAGGTCTGAAATGAAAATCGCCCTCAAACGAGGGCGGTCTGCAGCGTCGTCATCCTCGTCCTGTGCGGACGGGGACGACACATGGGCGGGTGAGCCATGCACCCCATCCTGCGCCAGACTGGCGTCAAAGGTTTTCAGCAGCAGCGCGTGCTGCAAGGAGGTTGACGACACAGTCATCTGACAGCCGTTGAAAAATGCTTGCGGTAACGCGCTGGCAAGTCTGCTGTGCGCATCATCATCGGCAAATCGGCCGTGTTGAAATCCGGGTCCCAGGCAGGCGCACCCAGCACCTTGGCACCCAAGCGCAGATAGCCCTTGATCAGCGCGGGCGGCTCGATCGGCAAGTTGCTGTCCAGCTCATCGATGGGCAATGGCAAACGCGGCCGGACATGGTATTGGATATCGGCCAGATGGCTCTGACGCAACTGGTTCCAGATGCTGGCTGCGGCATCACCCGTCACCACACCGTTGTGGAGCATGGGAATACTGGCGCAACCGATCATGGTGTCCAGGCGGTTGCGGTCCATGAATTCAAACAAAGCCCCCCACAGGGCCATGATGACGCCACCCTGGCGGTGCTCGGCGTGCACGCAACTGCGGCCCAACTCCACCATGCGCTGACGCATGTCGCGCAGACGGGTCAGGTCGAATTCGGTGTCGCTGTAGGTGCTGCCCACGCGTTTGGCCTGGGCTGGCGTGAGCACACGGTAGGTGCCAATCACCAAGCCCGACTCGCCGTGTCGGACCAGCAAATGCTCGCAGTAATCGTCGAACAGATCGATGTCATGGCCGGGCACCTGGGTCGACAAGCGTGCGCCCATTTCTGTGCCGAAAACATCAAACCTCAGTTTTTGTGCTTCGCGCACTTCGTCTTGATGTTTTGCCCAAGTGACGTGAATAGCACTTTGGGCACGTCGAGGCAGGAAATCCACAGGGGTTTGGACCTGCGCCGGATGAAGTAACCCCCTGGGCAAACTCACCGGGGACAACGCGAACGTGGGGTTCGGCAACTCTTTCATGACCAGTTCTCCTTTGGATCAATGCAGCCATGATCCAAAAGCGACATGACATGAAAAAGTCAATGGCGTGAATTCTTCGTGACGCGGAACGTGCAGAGTGCCGGTCAAGACCGGGGGTCAGTGCGCTCGCAAGGCCTTGTTGAGCTGATCGACCTGGTGCGTCCAGTCGGAGTCCTGTTGCCAGGTTTCCCGCAAGAAGTTGGCTTGAGCCACTGTCCAGAAAGCAGCGTCGGCCAAGGCGATATCGCCCGGCAAGGGGCTGTGCGCCCGAATGAACTGCGCAATGCTGCGCGAATCACAAGGCAAACCCAGCTGCGCAAACAACTCGTGAAACGGGTGGTGAACGGGGTCCATGGGCAGTACCTCCTCATTTCTTCAAAACGTAGTGTCCGGGCGCGTCAGCCAGCGGGGACAAACCCATGTCGGGCGCACCCATGTTGGGCAGTGGACCCGGCTCACCGGAATGGTCCTGCAACCAGCTCAACCAGTGCGTCCACCACGAGCCTTCGTGTCGGCTGGCTGCACGCAACCAGGCGTCCGGGTCCAGATAGGCCCCATCGTGCCGACGTGTCAGCGCCTGGAAGCTGCGCCCCGGTACACCCGGCGGATTCACGATGCCCACATTGTGCCCCCCTGATGTCAGGACAAAGGTGGTGTCCACATTGGTCAGCAGGTGCAGCTTGTGCACCGATCGCCATGGGGCCACGTGGTCATGAACGGTGCCCAAGGCATAAATCGGACACTGGATCGCGGTCAAGGCCACGGGTTTGCCGTGCACGGGATAACGGCCACTGGCCAGGTCGTTGTTCAGGAACATGCGCCGCAAATACTCGGCATGCATGCGGTATGGCAAGCGCGTGCCGTCTGCGTTCCAGGCCATCAGATCGCTCATGGGTGCGCGTTCACCGAGCAAATAGTGCTTGAGCAGGCGCGACCAGATCAGATCGTTCGAATTCATCCACTGAAAGGCACTGGCCATCTGGCTGCTGTCCAGATAGCCCCTGTCCCACATGATGTCTTCCAGGTGCGCCACCTGGCTGTCGTCGATGAACAGCTCCAACTCGCCAGGCTCGGTGAAGTCGGTTTGTGCCGCCAGCAGCGTCAAGCTGGCCAGGCGGTCATCGGCGTCCCTGGCCATGGCGGCCGCTGCGATGGCCAGCAGTGTGCCGCCCAGGCAATAGCCCAGCGCATGCACTTTTTGTCTGGGCACCACAGCGCACACCACCTCCAGCGCGTCCATCACGCCCATGCGCAAATAATCGTCCATGTCCAGATCCCGGTCATCCGAGTCCGGGTTGACCCAGGACATGGCAAACACCGTGTGGCCTTGATCCACCAAGAAGCGGATCAAGGAGTTGTGCGGCGACAAATCGAGGATGTAGTACTTCATGATCCAGGACGGCACGATCAACACAGGTTCGGGCCGCACCCGATCGGTGCTGGGGGCGTACTGGATCAACTCGATCAGGTGGTTGCGGTAAATGACCTGACCCGGCGTGATCGCCACCTGCTGCCCCACCTGGTAAGCCTCGGTGCCTGCGGGTGGCTGGCCTCGCTGCCAACGCTGGGCGTCTTCCAGCCAATTCTGAAAACCCTGACGCAAATTCGCCCCCATGGTTTCCTGGGTGCGTTGCCACACCTCGGGATTGGTCAGCACGAAGTTGGCGGGTGACACCATGTCCAGGCACTGACGAGCCGCGAAATTGACCACCGATTCATGGTGGGGTGACACGCCACGCACACCGGTCGTGGCCTCTTGCCACCATTGCTGTGTGAGCAAGAAGGCCTGGCTGATGGCATTGAAGGGCCAGGCCTGCCAGCCGGGGTGCGAAAAACGGGTGTCATGCACCATGGGCTCGATGCAGGGTTTGCAGTGTTGGTCGTGTGCCTGCGCTGCATAGTGCGCCCACTCCTGCGCGCTCAACACCCCCAGCTGCAGCAGTTTGAGTTGCTCGGCCGGGTTCATGGCCAGGTGGCTCGCCCAGTCGTCGAAAGCCATGCGCAGGGAGACGGTCGAAATACCTTGCGTGAAAGGTGACAGCTGCGTGTGCGCCCAACGGTCCAGAATCGGACCGGGACGCGGAGCGCTCACGGAAAGGGGATGACCAAAAATGTGCACGCTGCCATGCTAGACGGCAGCGTGCCGCTTGAACATTCACCTTTCGGTGTAGCCCAAGCCAGGCCTTTGGGCACAGGCCCGCAGCTCAACTTCAGAGCATCATGCTGAGCTGAAACACCGAGTTGGGTGCTCGCGGCATGACCGGCGCAGGCAAGGGCTTGAGGCGGAATTGGCCCAGCATGGAAGTCACGCGGGCGTCGCGTGGCATGAAGGGCACGGCGACATCGTCCAGGGTCTGCGAGGCCAGTGTTTCTTGCAGGTGGCGTTGGATGTCGGCTTCCAATGACTTCATCGGATGGCCATCGTCGGGGTACAGCTCGTCAAAGCTGTGCACCACTTCAAAGTGCTTGACCACATCCCACAAGCTGATGTCTTCGGGGTTGCCGCGGATCTGGTAGCCGCCGCCCGGGCCACGGTGTGCCCGGATCAATCCGGCCTCACGCAGCTCCTTGAGTATCGACTCCGTGTAAGAGGACGACAACCCCAGGCCCGAAGCGATCTCTTCGGTCGTCACGGGCTCCACGGCTGAACGAGAAGTGATGAAAACCGCGATGTCAACGGCTTTGGCTGTTTTCTTCAGGATCATGATGCGCTCCTCATTTGAATCGGTATTGTATGGTTTAAACACTTAAAATCCACTCATATCCTGTTTTATTTCTCAATAAATCTATTTTTACCTTAAAATATCTACTCAATACATAAACAAGACAATGCCCAACACCCTCGATCCCCGTCCAGCGCTTTACCGCATCGGTGCCGTTTCCAAGCTCAGCGGCGTGCCTGTGCCCACCTTGCGGATCTGGCAAACGCGCTACAGCGCCTTCTCGCCCGCCACCACCCAAGGGCAGCACAGGCTCTACGACGAGGAAGACCTGCGCAAAGCCGCATTGCTCAAATCACTGACCAGCCAAGGACACGGCATCAGCTTGATTGCCGGGCTGAGCACCGCACAGTTGCAGCAGTTGTTGCAAACCGGCGCCCAGATGGCACGCGGGTCAGCGCCAGCGCCGCGATCCCCTGACAGCCAGCGCCATCGCTGGGTGCTGGTCGGTCACCACTTGGCCGAGCGTTTGCAATCCGAACACTTCAGGTCCACCCACCCAGGACCCGCTGTACACATTCAAGCGGTGTGGGCTGATTTGAACGAAGCCCGCCAGAACCCCGAGGCCGCCGACACCGATGTGCTCATGGTCGCGGTGAACAACCTGAGCGACAGCAGTGCCCAGCAAATTCTCGAGTTGTCCGCGCAATTGAGCGCACGCCAGACCGTGGTGTTGTATGGCTTTGGCCAAATGAAAGCCATCGACAGCCTGGCCCGCACGGGCTGCCTGCTGCACCGTGAACCCCTGAACGATGCGGCTTTGGCCAACATCGTGCGCAGCACACGCCCAGCACTGACTGACGCCTCCTGGGGCCTTCCCCATCTGAACGACCCCGTGCCGCCACGCCAGTTTTCAGATGCGGTGCTGCAGCGGGTGGCCAATATTCCCAGCCAGGTGCTGTGCGAATGCCCTCGCCATGTGGCCGAGCTGATTGGCCAGTTGGGCCGTTTCGAAGACTACAGCCTGGACTGCTTGCAACAAAGCCCCAAAGACAGCGAGTTGCACACGCAGCTCCACAAGATGGCTGGCACAGCCCGTGCCTTGCTTGAAAAGGCCCTGCAGATGGTGGCCGATCACGAAGGCATCTCCCTGCAGGACCCGACCTGAACAGCACGCGCGGCTGAACTGCACATGAAACGACACGTGGCCGCCACCTTGCTCGGCGTGACCGGCTTTTTGGTCATGGACAGCCACATCGACTGGGTTCGCCAGGACCACGGCATCCTGCTGGAGATCAACGGCCAAAAGTTCGATCCTCAAGGCTGGATGGCCGAGCACTGGCGGCCGTGGCGACAAGACTGTCAGCGCGTTCGCGCCGAAGCCCCCGACACGGCCACGGCCCAGGCGGTGCTGCAAACCATTCAGCAACACAGCCTGCCGGACTCATTGGAAGCCCAACTCTTGCAACTGCACCTGCAAGCAGACTGGGCCATTGCCGAAGTCGCATTCAAAACCCTCAATCCCAGCATCGTGGTGTTGCGCCTGCAAGGTGATGCTTGGCTCATCCAGGACAGCGCCGTGTGGAGCGGCTCCACAGCACCCTGGCAAACGGCCAATTTTGTACGCCGGTATTTGCAACAACAAGCCCCGGAGATGCCTCAGGCCCTGATCGACTGCGTGCCTATTGAAGCCAGCCGCTATGCAGCGCTCTCTTATGGAGCATGGTTTTGACTTACCGCGTCGTCTGGTTCAAACGCGACCTGCGGCTGCATGACCATGCCGCTCTGGCGCACGCGGCAGCCCTTGGCCCGGTGCTGTGCCTCTACATCGTCGAGCCCGGTTTGTGGGCGCAGCCCGATGCCGCCTTGCAGCACTTCGAGTTCGTGCGCGAATCGCTGAATGAACTGCACGACGAACTGCAGGCGCTGGGCGGCAGCTTGCAGGTGCGCGAAGGACCTGCGGTGCAGGTGCTGGCCGCGCTGCATGCCCAAGCGCCTTTTGCCGAATTGGTCTCGCACGAAGAAACCGGCAACGCCTTCACCTACGAGCGCGACCTGCAGGTCGGCGCGTGGTGCCGCAGCGCGGGGGTGGCCTGGACCGAGCTGCCTCAGTTTGGCGTGGTGCGACGCCTCAAAAGCCGCAACACCTGGCAAGCCCGCTGGGAGGCGCACATGGCCGCGCCGCAGGCCGTCTGGCCTGCTTTGACATTTTTTCCGATGGCTGAATCACGCGGCCCCGAATGCATGCGTGCGCCCCCCGGCCTGCAACACAACCCGGCCCAGCGCCAGCGCGGTGGGCGGCGCCTGGCGCTCGAGACCTTGCACAGCTTTCTGGATGCGCGTGCGCTGGGCTACCGGGGCGGCATCTCGTCACCGCTGTCCTCGCCCACCGCCTGCTCACGTTTGTCGGCGTACCTGGCCTATGGCTGCATCAGCCTGCGCGAGGTGGTGCAGGCCACCCGCGCTGCGCTCGACGCTTTGCCGCCGCAGGCGGGCAGGCACAAAGCCGGACTCATCGGTTTCATCAGCCGCTTGTATTGGCACTGCCATTTCATCCAAAAGCTCGAGAGTGAGCCGGAAATCGAGTGGCGCAACATGCACCGGGGCTATGACGGCTTGCGCGAAGACGGCTGGAACGACGCCCACTTTGCGGCCCTGACATCGGCCCGCACCGGCTGGCCCATGGTGGACGCTTGCGTGGTCATGCTACACGAGACAGGCTGGCTGAACTTTCGCATGCGGGCCATGCTGATGAGCGTGGCCACTCACCTGCTGTGGCTTCACTGGCGTGAGC
>JACCDM010180863.1_pt1 | contig 12282 bp, 7 predicted proteins | sample 7445851 | NCBI WGS metagenome assembly JACCDM01 (sample SAMN15323438, study PRJNA562643) | freshwater metagenome | isolation source: river surface water | place: USA:Blue River Watershed | collected 2017-08-16
ATTCGTGATGGTCTTGAGATGGAAGAGCTAGATAGCCCCTTGGTAATCAAGCATGTTCGTTGGTATTCAGATCGCCCAGACTATGTTGATCGCATGATGTCTCGTTCTTCTCGTTATCTTTTTTACATCGTTGAAGAAGTTGAGCGCCGCAAAATGCCCATGGAGTTAGCACTTTTACCATTCATTGAAAGTGCCTTTAATCCAGAAGCATTTTCAAGGGCCAAAGCTTCTGGAATGTGGCAATTCATGCCTGCAACTGGTAAAGATTACAAGTTAACGCAAAACGTTTTTAGAGATGAGCGTCGTGATGTGATTCAGTCCACTGATGCAGCGCTCGATTATTTACAACGCTTGTACAAGATGTTTGGGGACTGGCAATTGGTCTTGGCCGCTTATAACTGGGGCGAAGGCAATGTCTCAAAAGCGATCAAGCGTAATAAGGCTAAAGGTTTACCAACCGACTACATGAGTCTCACGATGCCTGATGAGACTCGCAACTACGTACCCAAATTATTGGCAGTTAAGAAAATTGTTTTAGACCCTAAAGCTTATGGTCTTAAGTTACCAACTTTGGAAAACCACCCATACTTTGTGATTGTCACCACTTCTAAAGATATTGACGTTGACTTGGCGGCAGAGTTTGCTCGAATGACATTGCCAGAATTCAAGGCGATGAATCCTTCATTTAATAAGCCTGTTATTTTGGGTGCCAGTGAACCTCAAATTCTTTTACCTTTCGGACGCGCAGAATCCTTCCAAGAAAATATCAACGCCCATAAAGGGAGATTGTCTTCTTGGACTGCTGTGCAATTGGGTTCTAGAGAGACAGTTGATAAATTGGCGACAAGGCTCAATGTGGATGCTGCTCAGATAAGAGAAATCAATGGCATCCCAAGGGGTATGAGGATCAAGCCAGGTTCAACAGTGATCATTCCTAAAACTGCAAAAAATACTGATGTGCCGATGCACTTGGCTAATAATGCTGCCTTGATGTTGGAAAAAGAAGTGGCGCAAAAGAAAGCTCAAGCTAAGAAAAATTCAGGTGCCAATAAAAAAACAGCATCTAATAAAAAATCAGCATCTAATAAAACAAACAAAAAGACCAAGACTGACAACAAGTCAGATACCAAGTTGGCCCAAAATCAAAAAAAATCGAATTAAAACAAGCTAATTCTAGTTTTAAGCCCTCGATTTATAGGGTAAATCCCTAAGTGTCAGAGCCAAGTCAGCCTAGGATTTGATCCTATCGGGATTCTTAAAACTATTTCATGTTTATTCGGGGGAAATGTATGTCCGCTTACAAAGCTTTCCATGAGCGTTCTGTAAAAGATCCACAAGGTTTTTGGGCAGAGCAAGCACAATTAATTGAATGGCAAAAGCCTTTTGATCAGGTATTGGACTATAGCAATCCTCCATTTGCTAAGTGGTTCGTTGGTGGCAAAACAAATCTTTGTCATAACGCTGTTGATCGTCATTTAAAAGACCGTCCAGACCAACAGGCTTTGGTAGCTGTTTCAACAGAAACAGATCAAGAGAAGTCATACACATTTAAAGAGCTTCACACTGAAGTGAACAGAATGGCTGCCATTTTGAAGGCTCATGGTGTGGTCAAGGGCGACCGTGTCTTGATTTATATGCCGATGATTGCTGAGGCAGCTTTTGCTATGTTGGCTTGTACTCGTTTAGGTGCAATTCACTCAGTGGTATTCGGTGGTTTTGCTTCACACAGCTTAGCTTCACGTATTGATGATGCGAAGCCTAAGATGGTGATCTTGGCTGATGCAGGTGCGCGTGGTGGTAAGCCGGTGCCTTACAAGCCATTGCTAGATGAAGCGATTACTTTGTCTGAGCACAAGCCAGCTAAAGTTTTATTGATTGACCGTAAGTTGGTGGAGTACACCAAAGTAGAAGGTCGTGATTTGGATTACGCTACTGAGCGTGCCAAGGTGATGGATGCGCAAGTGCCATGCGAATGGTTAGATGCAACAGACCCTTCATACATTCTTTACACATCAGGTACAACTGGCAAACCTAAAGGTGTTCAACGTGACACAGGTGGCTATGCAGTTGCTCTAGCTTCATCAATGCGCCATATTTATGGTGGCAAGCCTGGCGAAGCTATGTTCACTACTTCTGACATCGGTTGGGTTGTTGGCCATAGCTACATTATTTATGGTCCATTGATCAATGGTATGGCCACCATCATGTATGAAGGCACACCATTGCGTCCTGACGCAGGGATCTGGTGGAAGTTAGTTGAGAAATACAAAGTATCCGTGATGTTCTCAGCTCCAACAGCAGCACGTGTGTTGAAAAAACAAGATCCAGCATTCCTAACGAAATATGACTTATCTAGTCTGCGCGCTGTTTTCTTGGCAGGTGAGCCATTAGATGAGCCAACAGCAACTTGGTTACATGGCGCGATCAATAAACCGATCGTTGATAACTACTGGCAAACAGAAACTGGTTGGCCAATGCTTGCATTACAACGTGGCATTGAAGTTATGCCGCATAAGTTTGGTTCACCAGGTGTGCCTGTTTACGGTTACAACATGAAGTTGTTAGATGACTCAACAGGTGCTGAGTTGGGCCCTGATCAAAAAGGTGTTGTTGCGATTGAAGGCCCATTGCCTCCAGGTTGCATGCAAACAGTTTGGGGTGATGATGAGCGTTTCGTTAAAACCTATTGGAATACAGTTCCTGGCAAATTGGTCTACTCAACATTTGACTGGGGTATTAAAGATAAAGATGGTTACTACTTCATCTTGGGTCGTACCGATGACGTGATCAACGTTGCGGGCCACCGTCTTGGTACTCGCGAGATTGAAGAGAGTATTTCAAGCCATCCAAACGTTTCTGAAGTGGCAGTGGTTGGTATCGAAGATAAATTGAAAGGCCAAGTAGCTATCGGCTTTGCAATTGCTAAAGATGCTAATAACGTAGCAACTCTAGAAGCTGAGATCTTAAAAACAGTGGATTCACAATTGGGCGCCGTTGCAAGACCTGCGCGTGTTTACATCGTGAACGCTTTGCCTAAGACTCGTTCAGGCAAGATTGTTCGCCGTTCACTGCAAGCGGTTGCTGAGGGTCGTGACCCTGGTGACCTCAGCACTTTGGATGATCAAAGTGTATTGACGGCTATTAAGGCTTTGTTCACAGCTTAATAACCACTTGCTTTGCCAGAATTAGGGCTCTTCGGAGCCCTAATTTGTTTTTAAGCCCATGATTAATATGGTTTTTATTTGCAAGCAATGAGGACCCCACTAGGGTATTTCCGGATCAAGAGGGGGCGGTGAGGTATAATTTCGTAGTTAAATTATTAGATACTTGCCCTAGCGCTTAAAGACACATATACCTCCCGAAAATACTCAGACCGGAGGTGTCTTTTCCGGATCAGGGATGTGTCGGATGGCAGTAGGGCTTTGGAGAATACCTTTGCTGCCACAGTTAATTCCTTCTTTATCCCCAGCAGTTTTGGCACTTGCCGATGGAACTATTTTTCCGGGTTATAGCATTGGTGCCGTTGGCCAATCAGCCGGCGAAGTTGTTTTCAATACAGCTCTGACTGGTTACCAAGAAATCCTCACAGACCCAAGCTACACCAATCAATTGGTGACATTGACTTACCCACATATTGGTAACGTTGGTGTGAATGATCAAGACCGAGAGTCTGGAAAAATTTACGCTGCTGGTCTCATCATTAAAGATTTATCGCTTATCGCTTCGAATTTCCGCTCTGAAAAAACGCTGAGTGATTATTTGGTTGGCGAAGGTGTTGTGGGTATCGCAGGTATTGATACTCGCAAATTAACCCGCATCTTGCGCGACAAGGGCGCACAACCTGGCGCGATTGTCGCTGGCAAGTTAGGTGACTCTTTACAGTCTGTGACTGAAAAAGCCTTGGCTGCTGCTAAAGGTTTCCCTGGCATGGCTGGTTTAGATTTAGCGCAAGTGGTGACTACAAAGACTGCTTACGAGTGGACTGAAGGCGAGTGGGGTTTAAATGCTGATAATGGCAAACCAGGCTTTAAGCAATTAGAAAAACCATTGAAGCATGTGGTGGCTTATGACTTTGGTGTGAAGCGCAATATTCTTCGCATGTTGTCTGAGCGTGGTTGCAGAATCACAGTGGTTCCTGCCAAGACACCTGCAGCAGATGTGCTTGCGATGAAACCAGATGGTGTGTTTTTATCGAATGGCCCTGGAGATCCTGAGCCATGCGATTACGCTATTGCTGCAGCTAAAACATTTATTGAGCAAAGCATTCCTACTTTTGGTATTTGCTTGGGTCATCAAATTATGGGTTTGGCAGCTGGCGCAAAAACTCTCAAAATGAAATTCGGTCACCACGGCGCCAACCATCCAGTGAAAGATTTGGATAATGGTCGTGTAGTGATTACTTCACAAAACCACGGATTTGCTGTTGATGCAGCAACTCTTCCAGCAAACGTAAGACCAACGCATGTGTCTTTGTTTGATGGTTCATTGCAAGGTTTGGCTTGGACTGATAAGCCAGCTTTTTGTTTCCAAGGTCACCCAGAGGCATCACCAGGACCGCATGACATTGCGTACTTGTTTGATCGCTTTATTAAATTGATGTGAGATTGACGAATGCCTAAGCGTACCGACATAAAAAGTATCCTCATTATTGGCGCAGGTCCAATCGTCATTGGACAGGCCTGTGAGTTCGACTATTCAGGTGCTCAAGCTTGTAAAGCTTTGAGATCAGAAGGTTACCGCGTTATTTTGGTGAACAGTAATCCTGCGACCATCATGACAGACCCTGAGATGGCTGATGTGACTTACATCGAGCCCATCACATGGGAAGTGGTAGAGCGCATTATTGCCAAAGAAAAACCAGATGCCATCTTGCCAACCATGGGCGGACAAACTGCCTTGAACTGTGCGCTTGATTTGCATCGCCATGGTGTTCTCGATAAATACAAGTGCGAATTGATTGGCGCATCTCCAGAAGCAATTGATAAAGCTGAAGACCGTCAAAAGTTCAAAGAAGCCATGACCAAAATCGGTTTGGGTTCTGCTAAGTCTGGCATTGCTCACTCATTAGAAGAAGCGCACACAGTTCAACAGCAAATTGCTGTTGAAACGGGTGGTGCTGGTTACCCTGTGATCATTCGTCCATCATTCACGATGGGTGGTTCAGGCGGTGGTATTGCATATAACCGTGAAGAATTTGAAGAAATTTGTAAACGTGGTCTCGATCTATCTCCAACACGTGAGCTCTTAATTGAAGAGTCATTATTGGGTTGGAAAGAATACGAGATGGAAGTAGTGCGTGACCGTAAGGACAACTGCATCATCGTTTGTTCTATTGAAAACTTAGATCCAATGGGTGTGCATACCGGTGACTCGATCACTGTAGCGCCTGCACAAACACTAACGGACCGTGAGTATCAGATTTTGCGTAACGCCTCATTGGCTGTTTTACGTGAGATTGGTGTTGATACAGGCGGCTCTAACGTTCAGTTCTCTATCAACCCAGTTGATGGTCGCATGATCGTGATTGAAATGAATCCTCGTGTGTCACGTTCATCTGCCTTGGCATCAAAAGCAACTGGTTTCCCAATTGCGAAGATTGCTGCCAAGTTGGCGGTTGGTTTTACATTAGACGAATTGCAAAACGATATTACTGGTGGCAAAACGCCGGCATCGTTTGAGCCATCCATTGACTATGTTGTAACCAAGATTCCTCGTTTTGCATTCGAAAAATTCCCGGCCGCTGATAAGCGCTTAACGACACAGATGAAGTCTGTGGGTGAGGTGATGGCGATTGGTCGCACATTCCAAGAGTCTTTCCAAAAGGCTTTGCGTGGATTAGAAGTAGGCGTTGATGGCTTGGATGAAGTATCAACAGATCTTGATGAGATCACTCAAGAGATCCGTGAGCCAGGCCCAGATCGTATTTGGTATTTAGGTGATGCATTCAGAATGGGTATGACTCAGGAAGAAGCATTCACCAATACAGCAATTGACCCATGGTTCTTGGCGCAAATTTCAGAAATCATTGAAATTGAAAAGAAACTACAAACTCGTCAATTAAAAGATTTAACAGCTCAAGAGTTGCGCTTTGTAAAACAAAAAGGTTTCTCAGATCGTCGTTTAGCTAAATTGTTAAAGACGGATGCAAAAGCTGTGCGTGAAGCACGCCATGCATTAAAAGTAAGACCTGTATACAAACGTGTAGATACTTGTGCAGCTGAGTTCTCAACAAACACAGCCTATATGTACTCTTGCTACGAAGCTGAGCATGGTGAGTGCGAATCACAGCCAACAACCAAAGAAAAGATCATGGTTTTAGGTGGTGGTCCTAACCGTATTGGTCAAGGTATTGAGTTTGACTACTGCTGCGTACATGCGGCTTTAGCTATGCGTGATGATGGTTATGCAACCATCATGGTGAACTGCAACCCAGAAACTGTTTCTACTGACTATGACACTTCTGATCGTTTGTACTTTGAGCCATTAACACTTGAAGATGTTTTAGAGATCGTTGCGATTGAAAAACCAAAGGGTGTGATTGTTCAGTACGGTGGTCAAACGCCATTGAAACTAGCGCTTGATTTGGAAGCCAACGGCGTACCTATTATTGGTACTAGCCCAGACATGATCGATGCTGCTGAAGACCGTGAGCGTTTCCAAAAGCTATTACAAGATTTAGGTTTGCGTCAGCCACCTAACAGAACTGCTCGTACAGAGCCTGAAGCTCTGAAGTTGGCGGATGAGATTGGTTATCCATTGGTTGTTCGTCCATCTTATGTGTTGGGTGGTCGTGCAATGGAAATCGTCCATGATGGCCGTGACCTCGAGCGTTATATGCGTGAGGCTGTGAAGGTTTCTCATGACTCACCAGTTCTATTAGATCGTTTCTTGAACGATGCGATTGAGTGCGATGTGGACTGTATCTCTGACGGTAAGAGAGTGTTCATTGGCGGCGTGATGGAGCATATCGAGCAGGCGGGTGTTCACTCAGGTGACTCAGCATGTTCATTGCCTCCATATTCATTATCGAAAGAAACTGTTGATGAAATGCGTCGTCAAACTGCAGCGATGGCCAAAGGCCTCAATGTGATTGGTTTGATGAACGTTCAGTTTGCGATTCAGCAAGTCGATGGCAAAGACATCGTTTACGTCTTGGAAGTAAATCCACGTGCATCAAGAACTGTTCCATATGTATCAAAAGCAACAGGTTTACAGTTAGCTAAGATTGCTGCCCGTTGTATGGCAGGACAAAGCTTGGATCAGCAAGGTATTGGTGAGGAAGTGATTCCTCCATACTTCTCTGTTAAAGAAGCTGTGTTCCCATTCAATAAATTCCCAGGCGTTGACCCGATTCTTGGACCAGAAATGCGTTCAACAGGTGAGGTCATGGGCGTTGGCAAAACTTTCGGTGAAGCTTTATTTAAATCACAGTTAGCGGCTAGTACAACGTTGCCAAAATCAGGAACTGTTTTATTAACAGTTAAAGATAGCGACAAAGCAAAGGCTGTTGAAGTGGCTCAAATGCTCAATGGTATGGGTTACTCCATTGTGGCTACACAAGGCACTGCTGCGGCGATTGAAGCTGCGGGAGTTCCGGTTAAGCGTGTGAATAAGGTAAAAGATGGTCGCCCACATATTGTGGATATGATCAAAAACGGTGAGATTGCTTTGGTATTTACAACTGTTGATGAGACAAGAACAGCGATTGCTGATTCAAGATCGATTCGTACAACAGCGCAAGCTAATCGTGTTACTTATTACACAACGATTAGTGGTGCTAAAGCAGCTGTAGCTGGTATCAAGGCTATTGACCAATTGGAAGTTTATGACTTGCAAGGTCTGCACGCTTCTTTATAAGATGGCAACCTAAATATCAACATAGATATAAAATTAAGCTGTAAAAAACAAAAATGACTGGTAGTTCGCTACCGGTCATTTCTTCTTCAATTAATTAGAGTTTGGATGTAGATTCATGAGTACGATTCCTATTACAAGACATGGCGCGGAGCTTCTAAAGCAAGAGCTACATAATTTGAAACACGTTGAGCGTCCAGCGGTGATCAATTCTATTTCTGAGGCTCGTGCTCAGGGTGACTTGTCTGAAAATGCTGAATACGATGCTGCTAAAGAAAAGCAGGCGTTTATCGAAGGCCGTATTCAAGAGCTAGAAGGTAAGTTGGCAGCTGCTCAAATTATTGATCCAAGCACACTGGATGTAGAAGGCCGTATTGTTTTTGGTGCAACTGTTGAATTAGAAGATTTGGAAGATGGCAAAAAAGCCAAATACCAAATCGTTGGTGATGATGAGGCCGATTTAGATGCTGGCAAGATCTCTATTAGCTCACCAATCGCTCGTGCATTGATTGGCAAAGAAGAGGGTGATGTGGCTACATTCTCATCCCCAGGCGGCAATCGTGAAGTTGAAATCCTAAGCGTTAATTACATCTAAGCTATTCATTCATGCATATCACTGCTCAAAGATTGTTTGTATTTATCCTAACTCTTTGGGTGGGTACGCTTGTGACGATTGGTTATGTTGTTGCGCCCACTTTGTTTGCAACGCTGACTGATCGCCAAGTAGCGGGCATGGTGGCTGGTGCTTTATTTAGGATTGAAGGCACCATCAGCATGGTGCTAGGTGTTGCATTAATTGTATTTGCCAACTTATTAGTCAAGCGTGGTTTACAGCGTTATAAAAATATTCGTTGGTATTTATTGGCAATGGTGGTGTGTGCTGCTACAACAGCCTTTGTCTTGCAGCCGATGATGAATGCCTTAAGAGTGGAAGCTTTGAGTCAGGGTTTCCCGGTGATGTTGTCACCTTTGGCAGCATCATTTGGCCGCTTACATGGATTATCAAGCGCTTTGTATCTCGTTCAATCTTTGATTGGCCTGGTATTGATGTGGCGCTTAACCAAACCTGTTAGTGAAGGTCTGAAATAACAAAAAGAACATTGCAAAGAACCAAGAAGATACAAAGAAGATATAAACAAGACACAAAAAATCAACAAAGAAAAAATAAGCCACCGAAAGGTGGCTTATTCATTAGAAGTAATAAAAAACTATTAACCTAGTTGGCGTTTCTTAACGCTGGTTTGGCGAGGTTTAGCTCTTTTAACTTGACCGCCTGCAGCTACGCGCTCATTACCGAGAACTGTGGTTGCAACTGGTTTAGGACGACGCTGTGGATTGCGAGTGAATTTTTTCACCATCACCACTTTAGGGCCGCTCTTTTTGCCGCGACGCTTCTCTTCAACTTCTCTTTCAACTTTAGGTCTGTAAAGAACTAAGAGCTTGCCGATGTGTTGAATAGGCGCTGCATTGAGTTCGTCGCAGAGTTGTTCGTAGATGGCAACGCGCGCTTCGCGGTCGTCACCAAATACACGGACTTTAATCAAGCCGTGGAAATTGAGGCCATTGTTCACTTCTTTGACTACTGCAGGCGTTAAGCCATCAGCACCAATAAGAACAATAGGTTTTAACGCATGAGCGTCTGAGCGGTGTGCCGAACGTTCGGCAGAGGATAATTCTAGTTTTGGCATAGGTATTTCTTTGGAAGTCCCATATGATAAGCCATTAAATTGCAGGTAAATGTGGAACTGAGTCAAAAACAGCGGAAAATAGGGTATTAAGTGCTGAATTAATTCGCATAATGACTATAAATTAACAAAATAAGCTGTTTGTAGCAATCAATCAGTAGGAAGCAGGTAAGTGTGGCAAAGAACAAATTTAATAAAGATTGGCTAAATGACCATCTCAATGATCCCTACGTCAAAATGGCGCAGAGAGAGGGTTATCGCGCACGCGCTGCTTATAAGCTCAAAGAGATTGATGAGCAGGATCGTTTGATTGGTCCTGGCATGGTTGTCGTGGACTTGGGCAGTACGCCTGGAAGTTGGTCTCAATATGCTCGTAACCGCTTGGTAGAGTTTGGCAAAAAGAACCCTAACGTACCTGATGGCAAGCCTCATGGCACGATTGTGGCGATTGATATATTGCCCATGGAAGAAATCGCAGACGTGACCTATCTTCAGGGAGACTTTCGTGAAGACGAGGTATTAAAACAGTTTGAAGCCCTATTGCCAGGTAACCCTGCAGATGGCCCTCAAGTAGATTTGGTGCTGTCTGATATGGCGCCTAATCTCTCTGGTGTATCGACTGCGGATGCGGCACGCATGGGGCATTTGGCAGATTTAGCATTAGAGTTTGCTCAGGCGCACTTAAAGCCTAATGGCGCTCTTTTGATCAAATGCTTCCATGGCAGTGGTTACAGCCAAATCGTGGAATCATTTAAAAAGGTCTTTAAGGTCGTTTCTCCTAGAAAACCTAAGGCTTCTCGAGATAAATCTGCAGAGACTTTCCTTTTAGGTAAACATCTCAAGTAAGTTGCTCATTTTGAGAGCTGTTTAAAACTTCAAAAACGCTTAAAACCACAATAAATATATGGGAATTCCCCATTTTTTTAGTCAAGCACTTGAAAAGTGGAGAGAGTAGAATCATATGTGTATAGATATATCTGCCTTAAGGAGGCTTTGTGAATAATAATTTGATACAGAAGGTTGGTGTGTGGCTGATCGTAGGCCTCGTGCTATTCACTGTTTTCAAACAATTTGATAAGCCTCGCGCTGCTGAAAACGTTACATATACTCAATTTATGGATGATGCCAAAAATGGCAAAGTTAAAAGAGTTGACGTTCAGGGTCGCAATATCCAAGTAACTCCAGTTGATGGTCAAAAATATTCTGTGATCAGCCCAGGGGACATCTGGATGGTGGGTGACCTCATGAAGTTTGGCGTACAAGTAACAGGTAAAGCCGAAGAAGAGCAAAGCTTGTTAGTGTCTGCCCTTTACTATCTTGGCCCAACACTATTGATCATTGGTTTCTGGTTCTTGATGATGCGTCAGATGCAAGGTGGCGGCAAAGGCGGCGCCTTCTCTTTTGGTAAATCAAAAGCTCGTTTAATTGATGAAAATACCAATGCCATCACGTTTGCTGATGTTGCTGGATGTGATGAAGCTAAAGAAGAAGTATTCGAATTAGTAGATTTCTTAAAAGACCCGACTAAGTTCCAAAAATTAGGTGGTCATATTCCAAGAGGCGTTCTTTTAGTTGGTCCTCCAGGAACAGGTAAAACCTTATTAGCTAAAGCCATTGCCGGTGAAGCTAAGGTACCGTTTTTTGCGATCTCTGGTTCAGACTTCGTTGAGATGTTTGTGGGTGTGGGTGCTGCACGTGTTCGCGATATGTTCGAGAACGCTAAGAAGCAAGCGCCATGCATCATCTTTATCGACGAGATCGATGCGGTGGGTCGTCATCGTGGATCAGGTACTGGTGGCGGTAACGATGAGCGCGAACAAACATTGAACCAAATGTTGGTCGAGATGGATGGCTTTGAGCCTAATAGTGGTGTGATTGTGATTGCCGCTACTAACCGTTCTGATGTTCTAGATAAAGCTTTGTTACGTCCAGGTCGTTTTGACCGTCAAGTACACGTTGGTTTACCTGACATTCGTGGCCGTGAACAGATTCTTAAGGTACATATGCGCAAAGTACCTATCAACAGCGACGTTGATGCAGCAGTATTAGCGCGTGGTACTCCAGGTTTCTCAGGTGCAGATTTAGCTAACTTGGTGAATGAATCAGCGTTGTTTGCAGCGCGTCGTAATAAGCGCACTGTTGATATGCAAGACTTCGAAGATGCTAAAGACAAAATTTTCATGGGTCCTGAGCGTAAGTCAGCAGTGATGCGTGAAGAAGAGCGTCGTAATACGGCTTATCACGAGTCAGGTCATGCGGTGGTCGCTAAGATCTTGCCGAAGGCTGATCCGGTTCATAAGGTCAGCATCATGCCTCGCGGTTGGGCTTTGGGTGTGACATGGCAGTTGCCTGAGCATGACAGAGTCAATATGTACAAAGACAAAATGCTTGAAGAGATTTCTATCTTGTTTGGCGGCCGTTTAGCCGAAGAGATTTTCTTGAACTCTAGCAGCACTGGTGCATCGAATGACTTTGAACGTGCTACAAAAATGGCTCGTGACATGGTGACTCGCTACGGTATGAGTGAAGTGCTTGGCACAATGGTTTATGTTGATGCCGATCAACCTGGCATTTTTGGACCTATGAGTTCTAAATCAGTTTCTGAAGCTACTCAGCAAAAAGTGGATGTTGAAATCCGTGCGATTTTGGATAGACAGTATGCAGTTGCTAAAAAGATTCTTGAAGAGAATAAAGATAAAGTAGAAGTGATGGTTAAGGCATTGCTTGAATGGGAAACCATTGA
>JACCDM011724726.1_pt1 | contig 12274 bp, 13 predicted proteins | sample 7445851 | NCBI WGS metagenome assembly JACCDM01 (sample SAMN15323438, study PRJNA562643) | freshwater metagenome | isolation source: river surface water | place: USA:Blue River Watershed | collected 2017-08-16
ATGCGCAAAGCTTTACATCAACTCGTTGATGATCTAATTAATCCATACAATAAATGATTCCTATCATCCCGATTGATAGTGCCAAGCCAAATCAGCACGCGCCTCTCACTGGCGAAAATACCATTTCAGGACTTAAAAACCCACCGCCGCTAGCGCTCTACATTCATATTCCTTGGTGTGTACGTAAATGTCCTTATTGTGACTTTAACTCCCACGAAAACAAGCTTAACGTTCCGGAAAATTCTTATGTTAATGCATTAATTGCCGACTTAGAGCAAGCTACACCTTTGGTATGGGGCAGAAAAATCAGTAGCGTGTTCTTCGGGGGCGGTACGCCCAGCCTATTTTCTGCGGAAGCGATTGATAAAATTTTGAGTCATGTGCGCATGCTCACACCCCTTGAATACGATGCGGAAGTGACACTGGAAGCCAATCCCGGAACAGTAGATGCAGATCACTTTAGTGGTTATAAAGCAGCTGGCGTCACTCGCCTGTCTATAGGCATTCAAAGCTTTAACAATCAATACTTAAACGCACTAGGCCGCATTCATGATGAAGGGCAAGCCATCGCTGCGGCAGAGTTAGCGATGGCAACATTTGATCGCGTCAACCTAGATGTTATGTATGCGCTTCCCAATCAAACAATAGAAGATGCATTACAAGACGCAAAACGTGCATGTGCACTTAACCCAAGTCACCTTTCTTTTTACCACTTAACGCTAGAGCCCAATACACCGTTCCATCGGACGCCACCTAGCTTACCGGATGATGATACAAGCGCGGTCATGCAAGAAAAAATTGAGCTCGTTTTAAAAGAACATGGCTTTGATCACTATGAGACTTCTGGCTTTGCAAAACCAGGAAAACAATGTCGACACAATCTCAACTACTGGACATTTGGTGATTACCTAGGCATTGGCGCTGGCGCGCACAGCAAACTTAGTTTCCACGATAAGATTATTAGACAGACACGCCATAAACATCCGAATCGCTATTTAGAACATGCAGTAAAAGGCGAGGCAGTGGACAACGAATGGTCTATCCCACGTGAAGAACTAGGATTTGAATTTATGATGAATGCGCTTCGCTTAACAGGAGGCTTTGACTTAAGCTTGTTCGAACAACGCACAGGTCTCAATCGTAGTGTTATAAGCAAACAACTTAACGAAGCAGAAAAAAAGGGGCTGCTTACACAAACCCTTAATGCCCAGCATCACATCATTATTGAGCCCACCATCATGGGACAAAGATTTTTGAACGAACTTTTACAAATTTTTCTTTAAATTTATACCAAATAGAAACTAAATAGCCAGAATTTATATTTTTGGTGATCTTCTATTTTCAGGTTTGACCAAAAGCATATGCACATCTCCTAAAGCACGTTCTTCAAATCCACCTTCGCAATAACATAAATAAAAATCCCACATGCGAATAAATGTTTCTGGATATCCCATCGCTTTAATCGCATCAATGTGTTCAAAAAAGTTATCACGCCATTTAGCGAGTGTAGTTGCATAATGCGGACCAATATCTTCCAAATTAAATAATCGCAAATCAGTCGATTTAGTAATGCTGTTTAGCATGGCTGTCACAGATGGAATACAACTGCCAGGGAAAATATAACGTTGAATAAAATCAACCGATTTAATTGCGGAAGCATAACGTTGATCCGCAATCGTAATCGCCTGCAATAACATCATGCCGTTCGGTTTTAATAAACGACTACATTGTGCAAAATAAGTGTCATAAAACTGGTGGCCAATCGCCTCTATCATTTCAATGGAAACTAACTTGTCATATGTGCCTGTAAGATCTCTATAGTCAGAAAGCAATACTTCTATTTTATCTTCCAAGCCTGCTGCTTTAATTCTCTCGACGGCCAACAAATATTGCTGCTGCGAAATGGTAGTGGTAGTGATTTTACATCCATAGTTTTTAGCTGCATAAATAGCAAAGCCACCCCAGCCAGTGCCTATTTCCAAGACATGGTCATGTGCTTTAAGGTCTAATTTCTTACAAATACTTTTAAGTTTTGCAAGAGAGGCGCCTTCTAAAGATTGTTTTGAATTTTCAAAAATTGCTGATGAATACATCATCGTCGGATCAAGCATTAATTTAAAAAAGTCATTTCCTAAATCGTAATGCGCTGCAATATTCCGACGGCTACCAGCTTGGGTATTTTTATTAACGATATGTAACCATTTTTGAATAGGGCTAGTTAGACGAGCAAAGCTGCTCTCAATCGTATCCAGCAGTGATTGATTTCTAACCATCAAACGAATGAGGTTAGTGAGATTGTCACAATCAAAGTAACCTTGCATATAGGCTTCGCCAGCACCAATTGATCCGCCAAAAACTACTTCGCCATAAAACTGGCTGTTCTTTACTTCAAGCACAACATGAACCTCATCGAGTGCTGATAAAGATTGTGAACTACCAAATTTAACTTCAGTTTTTACATCAGCGGTGTTGTCGATAATGATGATGGTGCCATGCACCAAATTGGTCAGCCGATTAAATAAAATTTGCTTGGCTAATCGATCTAAGCGTCTTGGCTTAGGTGTGAATTTGCCAAGCAAAGGAATATCTCTAGTGTTTTTTTCTGACATCATTTTCAATATTAATCTGATTTAGGGGTGTGGAATAAATGGTACACGTTTTAGCCATAATCTGAACGCTTGCCAATAAATAGCGAAGATGATTTTTAGCGTCATCAACGGAAACGTCAGTAGCACTTTTAAAAGATTGCCATGATTAATCTCAAGACGTTTCATAATCATTGTCGCCTCAAAATGTTTCGCCTTATTTTTTAAATTTTCCATATGAACCATTATCTTTTCATTGGGATATTGGAACTGCCAATCGTAGTTCATTTCCATCGGCATAAAAGGTGAGACATGAAAACTTTTTTCGAAGTCAAAACGATAAGGCGTATTTTTTTGTACGCAATCGAGCACATAACTATGTCGTTCACCCCATGGGGTATTAGTAATTTCAGCCACAATAAATTCGAGCACTTTGCCTTGCTGATCAAAACAATAATAGAAACTTACAGGATTAAAGATGAAACCAAAATAACGTAAATGGGTGAGGATTCGAATCGGTCCTTGGCATGATTTTCCAGTATCTTTTTTAATTAAGTTTCTAATCGTAAGATCTAAATCAGTAGCTTCTCCATCCGCATAATCTTTTCTAAAAAAACTTGCGATATTCCATTTCTGCCAAGACCAAGACCAGTACGGTTTAAACAAAGTAGGAAGCTCTCTAAGATCTAAATACATCATAAAAAGCGGATATTTAAACCCATGAAAAACGGGGACGTAACGCTTATGTGTCACATAGCCCGCGTATATGCAACTTTCGAGTTTTTGCATTAGCACTGGGCCTTAATTTGGGCATTTTCAAAATGTTTTAATGCAGCAAGCGCACTTGCAACGCCATCCTCATGAAATCCATTGCGCCAATACGCGCCTGCGTAGGCAGTTTTATTCACACCACTGATGATGGCGTGTTTTGATTGAGCAGCAATACCCTCAGCAGTAAAGACAGGGTGTGTGTAATTTAAGGTTTTAATAATCTTGGCTGGATCAATATTAGCAGTATGGTTAAGTGTGACCAAAAAAGGTTCTGGTGAATCCAAAGACTGCAAAATGTTCATGTTGTAAGTCACTGCTGCAAGACCTAGAGGCTTTGCAGTTAAATGATAGTTCCAAGCTGCCCAAGCTAATCGACGTTTTGGCATGAGCTTAGCATCTGTATGTAAGACGATTTGATTTCTTTGATATGGCAAGGCACCAAGAATAGCCCGCTCATCTTCACTAGCATCTGTCAGCATCTTAAGCGCCTGATCACTATGGCAAGCAAAAAATACCCAATCAAACTTTTCTGCATCTGCGCCTTTAGGTTTTACTAAAACGCTGTTTGCAGTTCGCGTCACCTGTTCAATAGGTGTGCTGACCCGAATATGATCCTTAAACTCCGCTGTGAGTTTACTGACATAAGCTTGGGAACCACCTTTAATCACTCTCCATTCTGGCCGATTAGAAACACTTAACATGCCATGGTTATGAAAAAAGCGGATGAAAAATTTCGCAGGGAATTGGAACATCTGATTAGGATCTGCAGACCAAATAGCGGAGCCCATTGGAATAATATAATTGCGTACAAAGGATTCGCTATAAGCATGCTTTTTAAGATAATCACCAAAAGACATGTCTTGATTTGCATCATCTAATAAGGATGGCGCTTCTTTATTAAAGCGCAAAATGTCTTTAATCATCCATAAAAACTTTGGTCTGAACAGATTACTTCTTTGCGCAAATAAACTATTTAAACTCGTACCATTGTACTCAAGCCCAGAGTCCTCATCCCTTACGCTAAAGCTCATATCACTAGACTGAGTTTCAACACCTAACGTGTCTAGCATTTCAATAAAGTGAGGATAAGTCCAATCGTTGTAAACGATAAAGCCAGTATCAATGTTGTATTCACGTCCAAAAGCTTTTACTTGGTGAGTATGCGTATGCCCACCAATATGACCATCTGCTTCAAACACAGTAATGTCGTGCTTTTTATGTAAATGCCAGGCAATTGTATTACCGGCAATTCCTGCCCCTATAATTGCTATTTTCATTTAATAATTCTTTTGTTTGATAACACCTCTGCAGGGACTTTACGTAAATCCCATATAAGACCAAGCGCTGATAATATTTTCAATCCATAATAAGTTAAATCAATTTCCCACCAATAAAATCCTTGTCGCGCCGCACTGGGGAAATGATGATGATTGTTATGCCATCCTTCCCCTAAAGTTAGGAGTGCAATTAATGAATTGTTTCGGCTTTGATCACTAGTATTAAAACGTCGCTTACCCCAAACATGAGCTAAAGAATTAACTGTAAATGTCATGTGATATAAAACAACCGTTGAGATTACAAATCCCCATACTAAAAGTTGCAGACCACTGGTATCCAAATGGGGTGCGTAATTCTCAAGTGCAGCACCAAGTACATATAAACTGATTGCCAAGAATAAAGGCGCAATCACATCAAAACGATCTAAAAATTTTAGCTCAGGATAAATCAACAAATCTTTAACGCGTTCATTTTTTGGGGTGAAGTTTTTATTTGTTAAGAACCAACTAATGTGACTCCAAAAAAATCCACGCTGAACAGGAGAGTGACTATCATCGGGTTTATCTGAATAAGCATGATGATGGCGATGATGCGATGCCCACCACAATGGACCTCTCTGTGCTGAACTTGCCGCTAGAAATGCAAAAATAAATTGTACAGGACGAGAAGTTTTAAAGGCTTTATGCGCAAAATAGCGATGATAAAAACCAGTGATTGCAAACATTCTAAGTGCATAAAGCAGTGCAGCAATAATTAATGCCGTAGCGCTAAATCCAACAAAAAAAACTGTTAGGCATGCAAGATGTAAAAGAATAAAAGGCAGAATTCTAATGAATTCTATTTTTTCTGGATTGCTCTTGGTTTCAGTGTTGGCATGACTGTCAAACCAGGCAATTATTTTTTTAAACCACATTTACTCAACAACTTTCTTAACTGGTGTATTCCATTTTTGTGGAATTTTTACTAATTGATTGATATCGTAGCCCATCGCTTTAATTTTGTTGACGTAGATTTCATATTCAGATTCTGGCATCGTTGGTTGACGAGACATTATCCAAACATAATCACGGGCATTTCTAGCAATGATGGTGTTTTGATACCCCTCATCGAGCTCAACAATTCTATATTCAGCTTTGATTGGCCATATGAACTGCATCCCCCACAAAGCATTACCTGTGTTTGGCACAACAAACCCTTTGGGTTGATATTTTTTTGCAACCCCATCAAATCCACCTTTTCTTAAGGTAAAAGTGGTTTGAATCGTTCCATCCTCATTTAATCGATATGACTCAACGGCGTTATAAATATCTTTTTCAATCAATGTTGGAATGCAAGCAATCACATACCAATCACCCATAAATCTGTCTAAATCCACATGATTTACTGTCTTAATAGGTGGCAAGGTAGAACAAGCATTCATGATTAAACCCAATAAAACTAAACTAATTTTTTTCATCATCGCCTATTTAAGTGCGTAATCAATTCGACCATCAGATGTGAGTGATTGTAAAGCAAGCCACTGACCATCTAACCCGTACCAAATATCTATTTTGAATTTACTCGTATCAATTTTATAGTGATCAGCTTTGACTGCTTCACCTTTGACATTAATGACTTCTTTACCAACAAAGGCGATTTGCGCAGATAAATACTCGCCTGTTTGCGGATTAAGTAATTTCTTTTGTTGAAGAATTTTAGGATTCCAATAAGCAAAAGTCATCACGCATTCAGTATCAATCTCAAGTGGTTTTTGAGCACTTACTTTAAATAAAGATTTATCCTCATACGCTTTAACAGTCGTTGTTTTACTGTTTTCTTTTGTATTGGATTCTAATTTTTTTAAACAATTATTCTCCCAAACCTCATCAGCTTTATGATGATAATTAAATACATTGATAGTGAGAAACTTAACATTAAACTTTGCCTCACTTTTAAGCAGTTGCTGATTATTTTCCTTGTTAGTCAGAACAAACTGGTGATCACCAATATGCTTACCATCCATGGAAACATCAAAATCCCAAGTTTGCGAATTAGCTAGACTGGAAATTAATAGCAATAAAAAAATTAAGTATTTCATATGCATCAAAATTAGCTTTTAGGAAACCAAGGAATGAAACGACTCGTATTTTGAATATACTTTTTATAACCTGGACGTCGATCAGAAATATCTGCTTCTAACAAAGCAGCTCCTGTTACTTTTACCAGCAAATATGTCATAAAAATAGGTGAAATCATTGCCCACCAGACACCCGCACCAGCAGCAATTAACCCATATGCAAACCATATACATGATTCACCAAAGTAATTAGGGTGGCGAGTGTAACGCCAAACGCCACTGGCCAGAACTTTACCTTTACTTTCTGGCTTTGATTTAAATCTGGCCAACTGTGCATCGCCTATCACTTGAAAAGACATTCCTACTATCCATAGCGCGATACCAATGAAATCTAAATTGTTTAATGGATTTTCTGATTGAACTGCAACGGATAGAGGTAAAGAAATAAACCAAGCCAGTACAGCTTGTAACACAAATACCAAATAAACACTCTTTATCCTAAAGTTAGGTTCATTGCGCTGACGTATCGCTTGATAGCGCAAATCTTCAGGCTTGTTATGATTGCGAATATGTAAGTAAATAGAAAGTCGACACGACCAAATTATCACTAACAAAAATATCAAACACGCTCTAAGACTCGGCGTTGCAAATAGCAAAAAGCTTAAACCGGTAGCTACTAAGAAAAACATTGCCCACATGGTATCTACCATCGTGACGTTATTAGTTCTCAAACTCACAGCCCAACCTAACACTGCCAAAACCAAAAGTGGCAGTAGCGTTAGTAAATAATGTTCTACGATAAACATCTAGCTTTCCTTTGTTTTGAATAAAAATAGATGACTTATTTGTTTTTTGAAGATGCCACTTTAAGTAAAAGTGGAACAGCAACTGCCCATCCCAACATCAAATAAATCATTATGTAATTAAAATCAACCAAGGTTAATGCTTTGAGCTTAAATCCAGCCCAATAACATAGGGGGCCAGATATCGCTCCCAAAACAATCGCAAGCAAAGGTTTCGATTTCAGCCAATTAAGACTAATATTCAAAGTGCTTGCAAATAAAGCCCACAGCAGAATCATCCATGGTGGTGGCAGCTGAATAGGCCAAAAGATCACTTCCTCAAATTTTATCCACCCCAAACTTAAAGGAACAAAATCAAACATTGTTCCGAATAACATCGCAAAAAATATTAATCGCAATTCAACGATTGAATTTTTTGACCGGACAATATGAAATGCCAGTAAAAACATGGCGACTAAGACACCAAGCCAAGGGTGCTGATAAGCTGACCCTAGCACACAGGCAAACCATCCAATTTGAAAGCAAATAATATTGAGCAACATAGAATGCTTACTCTTGCTTTTCAAATAAATAATGACTCACCCACCACTCTTGGCCATCGTCGAACCCAAATAACTCTGCACAGGCCATGAAAAAAATTCTCCATCGCTGTATCCATAATAGCGTGTCTTTTTTTCCATAACATGCTTCAAATATAGTCCGAACAGACTCAATATTTCTATCCATATTATCAAGCCATGCGTTTGCCGTCTTTTCGTAATGAGTGCCGTCCCAACGCCATTGATTAGCTATTTTTAAATGCTGCTGAAAATGTGTAGGCGTATCATCACTCGGCATAAATCCACCTGAGAAAAAGAATTGGCTCATCCAGTCATCATCACCTTGCACCTCAAAGGCATAAGGAACATCACGATGACAAAAAATATGCATCATGAATTTTCCTTCGGGCTTAAGCCATCGATTAAGCTTCTCAAACAAGAGTTCATAGTTACGCATGTGCTCAAACATTTCGACTGACACTATACGATCGAAAGTTGCATCAATTTCAAAACGATTCATATCGCAAGTAATCACATTTAAATTTTTAAGCCCTAACTTACTTGCTTCGGCCATAATAAACTCACGCTGTGAGTTTGAATTTGAAATCGAGGTAATTTGGCTTTTAGGATATTTCTTCGCCATCCACAAGGACAAAGAACCCCAACCGCAACCAAGTTCTAATATCGCTTGACCATCTTGCAAATCGGCATGCTGCGCAGTGATTGCAAGCGCCTCATCCTCAGACAGATCTAATGTGTGAACACCTTTAGGCCAGTAACAACTACTGTATTTTCTATTTTTGCCTAATACCAAATCAAAAAATGCAGCTGGCACTTCATAATGTTGAGCGTTCGCCATTTCAGGAAGTGGTGCAATCTCAGCTATTTTCATGCTTGCAAAAAAACGTTCACGAATTTCACTAGAGACTTCACAGTCACTGGCTGCAATTTCATTGAGTCTTTGTTTACATAACCGACGAATTCCAAGACGGATCGCAGCATCAGGCATCAAGCCTTGTTCTGAAAGTTTGATAGCTAAATTAGTAAAAAGCATGATGAACCTTATTGAGCATTAACCTATATCTGATCTTTTAAATTTAAATAGGTTTACAGATTGAACAAAAATAAAGGAATACACTCTGACATATTATGAAAAAATTACAAGTTGTATATTTGGCGGGCGGCTGCTACTGGGGCATGGAAGAGCTTTTCAGAAATCTACCTGGTGTCATTGATACCAAAGTGGGTTTCTGTGGGGGTCATATTCCCAATGTGGCTTACAGAGAAGTCACTACCGGTACAACGGGTCATGCGGAAACGTTAATGGTCACTTTTGATGAGGGACAAACCACCTTACGGCATCTTTTATTTGAGTTTTTTAGAATTCACAACCCCACCAAAATTAACCAGCAAGGAAACGATATTGGCACCCAATATCGCTCTGCCATTTTTTATACAGACTCAGAACAAAGAAGAATTGCGGAAGAAGTAATCAGCTCAGTAAATGACTCGAATGAATGGATCGCTCCTGTTGTTACCGAAGTAACGCCTTTCAACAATTTCTATCCTGCTGAAGAAAAGCATCAAAAGTATATTATGAAATTTCCTGAGGGCTATACTTGTCACTTTAGAAGAAACTTTAACTTAGGTGAACACTCGACTTAATTAAAAGTGTTGAACGCATATCCCTTAATAATATTGATAGAAAATGATAAAGATGAAAATGACCTATTTATTAATTATCGCCATCGCCCTTACACTCATCTTTTTTAGTTTAAATAGTCGTGCAGCTAACGTCCCTAAAGTGGGCGAACAGGCGCCTAGTTTTTCTTTATCTGATCAGACTGGGCAAATAAGAAAACTGGAAGATTATTCAGGAAAATGGATAGTGCTGTACTTTTATCCGAAAGACGATACGCCAGGCTGTACCAAAGAAGCTTGTAGTTTTCGCGATGATTTAAAAACGCTAGAAAAATTAGGCGCTCAAATTATTGGGATTAGTGTGGATGACAGCGACTCACACTCAAAATTTGCTAATAAATATCATTTGCCGTTTCCGCTGCTTGCTGATCAAGATGCAAAAGTGGCTGACTCGTACGGCGCCCTCAACAATTTTCTTGTGCTCAAGATTGCAAAACGATATACCTTTCTAATTAATCCCGCAGGGAAAATTGCCAAAGTATATTTAAGTGTTGATACATCAAAACATTCACAAGAAATTATTGATGATCTAAAGAAATTCAATCAATAAACCTTAAATCTGATCAGCTAAAAATAAAAAAGCTACGTTTAACGTAGCTTTTTTATTTGGAATAACTAAATATTAATTTAAGCCAATGTTTTACGTGCTCGAGCAATCGCCTGCTTCACTTGCGCTGGCGCAGTCCCACCAATGTGGTTGCGGCTTGCCAACGAACCTTCTAACGTTAATACTTGATATACGTCATCTGAAATTTGTGGGCTAAATTTTTGCAATTCAGACAAAGACAAATCAGATAAATCACAGCCTTTATCTACCGCATGACGCACAGCTAAAGCCACAACTTCATGCGCATCGCGGAAAGGGGTTCCTTTTTTAACAAGGTAATCAGCTAAATCTGTGGCTGTCGCAAAACCCTCTGTTGCAGCAGTGCGCATGGCTTCTTTATTCACTTTAATGCCACGCAACATATCGGCATAAATTTCTAAAGTTACTAACAAAGTATCTGCAGTATCAAACAAAGGCTCTTTATCTTCTTGATTATCTTTGTTGTAGGCCAAAGGCTGGCTTTTCATCAAAGTAAGCAAGGCCATAAGATGACCAGTCACACGACCTGTTTTACCACGCACTAATTCAGGCACATCAGGATTCTTTTTCTGCGGCATAATCGATGAGCCTGTGCAGAAACGATCGGCGATATCCACAAAGGCAAATCGCGGACTAGACCATAAGATCAATTCTTCAGAAAAACGAGAAAGATGGGTCATTACTAAAGCAGCGGCAGCGGTAAACTCAATCGCAAAATCACGATCCGAAACCGCATCTAATGAATTTTCACAAACGCCATCAAAGCCTAATTCTTTAGCCACCATTTCACGGTCAATTGGATAACTGGTGCCAGCTAGAGCTGCAGCACCCAATGGCAAACGATTAATTCTCTTACGTGCATCCGTAAAACGCGCAGCATCACGTTGCAACATTTCAAAATAAGCTAATAAATGATGTCCAAAAGTGACTGGCTGCGCCACTTGCAAATGCGTGAAGCCCGGCATCGCAGTATCAAAATGCGTTTCAGCTAAATCGACAATTGAGGTTTGCAACTTACGAATACCCGCAACGACATCATCAGCCACTGCACGCAACCATAAGCGAACATCTGTTGATACCTGATCGTTACGACTTCTGCCAGTATGCAAGCGCTTACCTGCATCACCAATTTTGTCAGTTAAACGCTTTTCAATATTTAAATGCACATCCTCTAAATCGAGACGCCATTCAAATTGACCCGCGCGAATTTCAGCCAATATTTCATTCAAGCCTTGTGCAATCTGCTTCACATCCTCTTGGCTAATAATGCCTTGCGCACCCAACATTTTCGAATGGGCAAGTGAGCCTTGAATATCAAATTCTGCCAAACGCTTATCAAAATCTACAGAAGCGGTATAACGCTTCACCAATTCCGATACAGGCTCATTGAAACGGCCAGACCATGCTTTAGCTGATGTTTTATCTTGTTCTTGCATACTTAACTTTACTTTTAAAAAGTGAATCCAATGCCGTCAGTATAAAACAAAACCGTCATTTCTCTATGTGTTAGCGCGTAAGCAAGATGTAGTTTTCGCCAATAAACTTAAGCCCATCTTAGCCCTATGTTAAAATTTAGCTAATATCAGCCTTAGAAATTTAATCGTTATGAACGCTCAGTCCAAAAAAATCGTCATCGCTTCCCGTGAAAGCGCCCTTGCTATGTGGCAAGCAAAACACATTCAAGCCCGCTTACAGGGGCTTTACCCTGACACGCTTGTTGAGATTTTAGGCATGACCACCACTGGCGATCAAATCTTAGACTCCCCACTCGCACGTATTGGTGGCAAAGGCTTATTTGTAAAAGAACTAGAACAAGCCTTGGCTGATGGACGTGCTGATCTTGCCGTGCATTCAATGAAAGACGTGCCAATGAATCTGCCAGAGGGATTTGCCATGGCGGCCATTGGAGAACGTGAAGATGCACGCGACGCTTTTGTATCAAATCATTTCAAAGG
>JACCDM010122263.1_pt1 | contig 12272 bp, 12 predicted proteins | sample 7445851 | NCBI WGS metagenome assembly JACCDM01 (sample SAMN15323438, study PRJNA562643) | freshwater metagenome | isolation source: river surface water | place: USA:Blue River Watershed | collected 2017-08-16
CGATGATCAAGGTGTTGGAGGCGATCAACGATGCCGTCACGGTCATCGTCGGGATGGCGATGAAGCTCGCCCCCTACGGTGTGGCCGGGCTGATCTTCGGGGTCACATCGAAGTTCGGCTTCGCGCTCCTCAAGCCCCTCGGCGCGTTCGTCCTCGTGGTCCTCGGCGCGCTGCTCTTCCACATGTTCGTGAACCTCTCGCTCATCCTGAAGTTTGTCATCGGGTTGAGCCCGAAGGTCTTCTTCTCGCGTGTGCGCGGCACGTTGATCACGGCGTTTAGCACGAGCTCCAGCTCGGCGACGCTCCCGGCGGCGCTTAAGACGGCCGAGGAGGGGCTCGGCATCCCCAACCGGATCGCGGGCTTCGTGCTGCCGCTCGGCTCCACGATGTGCATGAACGGCACCGCGATCTTCGAGGGGATCACCGTGATCTTCCTCTGTCAGGCCTTCGGCGTCGACCTCAGCCTTGGCAAGATGGTCATCGTCGTCGTGATGTCGGTGATCACGGCCGTCGGGGCCGCCGGCGTGCCTGGGGGCTCGATCCCGCTCCTCGTCGGCATCATCGCGATGATGGGGGTGCCGGGCGAGGCGATCGCCATTGTCCTCGGCGTCGACCGGATCCTCGACATGACCCGGACGGTGGTCAACGTCTCGGGGGATCTCTCCGCGACGGCCTTCGTGGCGAAGTCCGAGGGGCTGTGGGACGCCTCCCGGGTGCCGGCCGAGCAGGGCGCATAGACGAGGGCGGCGCGCGGCGCCTCTCAGGTGACGGTGAATGAAACGACGAAGGGCCGCCGGATCGAGTGATCCGGCGGCCCTCCGTCGTTCAAGCTCGATTCAGCGCGCGGCCTTCGCGCGATTCCGTGCCATCGTCGCCGCCCCGCGGGCGGCGCGCACCTGATCACCCTTGAGATGGCATCCCGGCACCGCGTGCTTCAGTCGGTGCTCCACCAAACGACGCAGGAAGCCGCCGCGTCCGAGCATCCCGCCGGAGAGCGCCACCGGAATCGCCGCACGCTCATCGACGAAGAGCTGACGGGCGAGTGTCCGCACATGCAGCACGAGCTCCTCGGCCGCGAGCGTGCAGATCGCATTGGCGCGCAGGTCGCCGTCCGCGGCGACGGTGAGGACCGTCGGGGCGAAGGCGGCGAGCGCCTTCGGCGACGCGGCGGCGGCCCATCCAATCAGCCCCTCGACCGACTCCAGCTCCAACGCGGTGAGGAGCGCACCCACGAGCTTGGTCTCGGGCTCGCGCCCGTCGTGCGACGCGGTCACGACGCTGAGGGCGCGGCGGCCGATCCAGGCCCCGCTTCCCTCGTCGCCGCAGATCGGGCCCCAGCCGCCGCACCGGAGGAGGGTGCCTGTCGGGCCGCGACCATAGGCGATCGACCCGGTGCCGGCGATCAACAGGATGCCAGGACCGTCGCCGAAGGCGTCCGTGAGCGCGACCTCGGCGTCGGTCGTGACCAAGACGTCGTCCGCCAGGTCCGCCCGCTCGAGGATGCGCTGCAGCGCCTGCCGCTCCGACTCCTGACCGGCGCCGGCGACGCCGACGACGAGTCCCGCGGGCCGCTCAGGGCCATCCTCGCCGACGTCACCCTGCGCCTCGACGAGGGCGTCCCGGATGAGGTCGGTGATCACCTCGGCCGTATGGAGCGCCTCGCCCGGACGGATGGCGCTGGCCTCCCCGACGCGGGAGGCACGCTCCTTCCCCTTCCGGTCGACGACGACGACCTCGGTCTTGCTGCCTCCTCCATCGACTCCCACGAAGAGCTGCGACATGGCGCTGGATTCCCTAGTCAGACGGACCGCGCCCCCGTGGGCGCTGGGTGAGTGAAGGAGGACAAGATACCCACGACGAGGGTGATCGTGGTGCCGATCAGCACGAACCAGGGCCAGGCGATCCCGACGAATGGGGTCAGCACCCCGGTCACGGCGGGCACCGCGGCAATGATCCGGCCGGCGAAGACGATCAGGCTCATCGCGCCGATCCCGACCGCCATCCCGAGGATGGCATCCCGCTGGACGGCGCGCGGCCAGCCGAGGGCGAGGAAGAATCCGCCCAACAGCCCGCCGTACGTGAAGGAGGCGACCGAGAGGGCGATCACCACGACGGGCGTGCCCTCGGCGCGGTACAGCAGCGCCCCGCCGATCAGCAGGGCTGCCCACAGGAGCGTGAAGCGCTTCGATACGCGGAGGAGTGCGTCCGGCGAGGCGCCGGCCCCACGCAGCGGGACCCAGAGGTCGTGCGTCGTCGCGGCGGCGAGGGAGTTAATCGAACCGGAGATCGTGCTCATCGCCGCCGCAAGGATGGCCGCGATGACGACGCCGGTCATCCCCGCGGGCATCTCCTGCACGATGTAGGTCGGGAAGATCTTGTCCGGGGCGGGGAAGCTCATCCCGCCGTAGAAGGCCCAGAGCCCCAGGCCGATGGTCAGGAAGAGGGCGAACTGGGCGATGACGAAGACGCCGCTGCCGATCAGGGCCTTTCTAGCATCGGGTAGCGACGATGAGGCGAGGAGGCGCTGCACAATCAGCTGGTCGGCGCCGTGCGAGGCCATCGCGAGGAACCCCCCGCCAAGGAGCCCGGCGAAGACGGTGTGAGGCTCTCGCAGCGTGAGCGAGGCGTCGAACCAGGTCAGCTTCCCGGCGCTGGCCGCCTGTGCCCAGACGGCGCTCCAGCCGCCGTCGATACCGCCCCCGAGGAGCACGACCGCCCCGACGGCGCCGCCGAGGTAGACGATCGTCTGGATGACATCGGTCCAGACGACGGCGCGCATCCCGCCGTGGTAGGTATACAGGACGGTGGCGCCACCGAGCGCGAGGATTGAGATCGGGGTCAGCCACGCCGCCGGGACGATCGGGCCGAGGATGAGCGCGATAGGGATGGCGGTCGCGAAGACGCGCACCGAGTCGCCGAAGGCGCGCGTGAACATGAACGTCACTGAGGCGAAGCGCCGCGTGGCGACGCCGAACCGCCTCTCGAGCAAGGCATAAGCGGTGACCAGCTCGCCGTCCATGTAGCGCGGTAGCAGCGTGTACGCGACGACGATGCGGCCGAGGAGATACCCAACCGTCACCTGCAGGAACCCGAGGTTCCCGAGGTAGGAGAGCCCGGGAATCGAGATGAAGGTGAGGGCGCTCGTCTCGGTGGCAACGATCGAGAAGCAGACCGCCCACCACGGGATCGTGCCGCCGGCGACGAAATAATCCTTGCTGTCCTTCTGGTCACGGCCGAGGTGGACGCCGAGCCAGGTGGTACCGGCGAGGTAGGCGAGAAGGATCGCCCAGTCGAGGGAGGTGAAGGTCGCGGTCATCGCGTGGGCCCGGGGGAGGGGAAGGGCGGCGCGTGGGGGGGGCAATGCGACGGGCGCCCGTGGGGGCGCCCGTCAGTCGACTCACAGGTGGCCGATCAGGCCGAGAAGCTGCTGCCGCAGCCGCAGCCGCCGGTCGCGTTCGGGTTCTTGAACGTGAAGCCCGACCCCTGCATCGACGAGACGTAGTCGATCGTCACGCCGTTGAGGTACTGCATCGAGAAGGGATCGACGAAGACATTGAAGCCGGCCTGCGGCAGCACCGTGTCATCGTCCGCCGGCTTGTCCTCGATGAGGAGCGAGTACTTGAAGCCGGAGCAGCCGCCGGGCTGCACGCTCACGCGCAGGCCGCCGACTTCGGGGGCGACGTTCTCCGCGACCATGAACTTCTGCACCTCGGTCGTCGCGGCCGGGGTGATCGAAACCAACACTTCGGGGGCGTTCATCGTGCTCATCGTGGACCTCCGCGAGCGGGGTTGGGGGCGTCGGCTGACGACCCGGGTACTGACGTGAATATAGGGCCGGGGGCGTCCGGTGGGCCACCGGTCGTTCACGGGCTCCCGCGGCCGTTGCCGGCCGGGGCGAGCGTCGCCGCGGTCTCGGCCACCGTTGTCCGCACCCGCGCGATGCCGGTGCGCTCCCGGGTGGGATTCACCCGGTTCGTCAGGAGGATCACGAATCGGTCATTCGCCGGGTCAATCCACAGCGACGTCCCGGTGAACCCGGTGTGGCCGAAGGCGGGGGGGCGCATCAGCCGACCGGCGGAATTCCCGCCCGTCGGGACCTCCCACCCGAGCGCCCGGTTCGAGAAGCCCGGGCGCTGGACGGTCGTGAAGCGGCGGATCGTCTCGGGCTGGAAGATCCGGACCCCCTCGAGCTCGCCGCCGTTCAGGTAGAGCCGCGCGAACCGGACGAGATCCGCCCCGGTGCTGAAGAGCCCCGCGTGTCCGGAGACGCCGCCGAGGAGATGCGCGTTCTCATCGTGCACCTCGCCGCGGAGGAGGCGGCCACGCCACGGGTCGCGTTCGGTGGGGGCGATGCGCTCGCGGAGCGTGGCCGGCGGCAGGAAGCGGGAGTCCCGCATGCCGGCGGCGGAGAAGACGTGGGCCGCGAGGTAGCGATCGAGGGGCTCCCCGCTCACGCGCTCGACCACCCAGCCGAGGAGCATCGCCCCAAGGTCGGAATAGACCATCCGCGCGCCCGGTGTGGTGTCGAGGGGCGCCTCGAGCACGATCCGGCGGGCGTCCGCCGCGCTGGAGGTGCGCTTCCAGAGCTGGATGAACGGGGCGAGGCCGCCCGAGTGGGTCAGGAGGTGGCGGACCGTGACGGCGTCCTTGCCGCGACCCTGCCACTCCGGGAGATAGCGCTGGACCGGCGCGTCGAGATCGAGGCGGCCCTGTTCGACGAGCTGCATCATCGCGCTCGTCAGGCCGACGACCTTGGTGAGCGAGGCCATATCCCAGATCGTCTCGAGCGTCGGTGCCGGCGCCTCGGTGGCCCAGTCGATGCGGCCGGCGCTGACCTGGGTGAGGATGCCCGCCCGGTTCCCGACGATGGCGATGCCCCCCGGGAAGACCGAGTCGCGCACGGCGGCCTCGAGGACGCGGCGGAGTGAATCCTCGAGGGGGCGGAGCTCGTTCGGGCGGTCCGCACCGTCGCCGGCACGGAAGTAGCCGGGGAGGGTGATCGGTGCGCGTCCGGCGAACGGGATCGCGCCGGCCAGCGCGCGGGCGGCCGCGCGCTCGACGGCATCCCCGCGACCGAAGGTCGCGACGAAGGCGGGGACGCGGTTGAACTCGCGCAGCACGTAGGGGTTCGAGAACGCCACCACCGCGACGGGCCGCGCCCACGCGACGGAGTCGATCCACGCGGCGACGTGGGCCCCGACGGCGAAGCGGCCCTCGCCTTCGATGGTACGGACGAAGGTCGCGAGGATCATCCGTTCCCCTGGGCGGAGGAGCGAATCGAGGCGCGCGCGCGAGGTGGTCGGCGTGATGCGGAGGATGCGTCCCTCCCCGAGCCGCCCTCGCAGGTCCGCGGCGAAGGTGCGGCCGGCGTTCACGTCCGACTCCCCCGCGAACGTCACGATGGCCGTCGGGGTGCCCCGGGCGAGGGGGAGGAGCGCTCCGGTGTTGCGGAGCAGGGTGACGGCGCCGTCCGCGATGGTCTGCGCGGTGGCGCGATGCGCCGCCGACCCGACGACCTCGCGCAGTGCGTCGAGATCGACGAACGGCTGCTGGATGGCGCCGGTGCGCACCTTCATCTCCAGGATGCGCCGAACCGAGGCGTCGATGCGCGCGGTGGGGATCTCGCCGCGCTCGGTGGCGGCGACCACGGCGCGAATCGCGCCGCCGATGTCCGGAGGCATCAGGAGGATGTCAGCGCCCGCCTGCACGGCACGGACGGCACTCACCTCGTTCGGATACCCGGCGCCGACGCCGCGCATGTCCATCGCGTCGGTGACCGCGAGGCCGCGGAAGCCCAGGGTGTCTCGGAGGAGCTCGTCGAAGATCGCGGGGACGAGCGTCGCGGGGGTGGAGTCGCCCGCGACCGAGGGGAGGGCGATGTGCGCGCTCATCACGGCCGCGACGCCCGCGTCGATCGTGGCCCGGAAGGGACGAAGTTCGATCGCGTCGAGTCGGGCGCGGCTCGCCGTCACGATCGGGAGCGAGAGATGCGAGTCGGTGTCGGTGTCGCCGTGGCCGGGGAAGTGTTTCACCGTCGCCGCGACGCCGGCCTCCTGCACGCCGGCGACGAAGGCGGCGCTCATCGCCGAGACCTGCGCCGGGTCCTCGCCGAACGACCGGACGTTGATGACCGGATTCGCGGGATTGTTGTTGACGTCGACGGTCGGTGCGAAGGCGAGGTGGATCCCGATCGCGCGTGACTCGCGCCCCGTGATGCGCCCCGCCTCGCGCGCGAAGTCCACGCGCCCGGTGGCGCCGATGGCCATGTTGTTCGGCAGGACAGTCGCGTCGCCGCCACGGAGGAGTCCCGGGGTGAAGGTGCCGCCCTCGAGGCGGCCCAACCCAGGCTCCACGTCCGAGGCGATCAGGAGCGGGAGCGCCGCGCGACGCTGCAGCGCGTTCACCTTCGCGGCGACCTCGATCGGGGAGCCGAGCGACATCACGACGCCGCCCACCTTGTCCTCTGCGATGCGTGCGGCGGCCCAGGCGAACGCCGAGTCCGTCGTGCTCGTATAATCCCCCAGCACCCAGATCATCACCATCTGGGCGACCTTGTCCCGCAGCGGCATCGCGGCGAGGGTCGAGTCGATCCAGCGGGTCGCGGTGCGCGGGAGCGGCGCCGAGAGGGAGACGGGGACGTTGTGCAGGGCACCGGGGCGCGGCGCGGGCGTGGGCCCACCGGAGCCCATCGGCGTGCAGGCGAGGGCGAGGCAGGCACCGGCGAGGCCGGCCACACGAACGGAGGCGGGGTGCATCGTCACGGACGGGTTCGGGAAGTGGGGGGGATGTGGCGAGGGGCGAGCGCCAGGGCGGCGCGGGCGATTGGGTGGACGGTGCTGCTGACGGCGGCGTGCGCACCGGCGCCGCGCGCCCAGGCCCGCCCGTCGCGAGACGCACGACCGACCTTCGCGCCCGGGATGACGGTCCTGCTGGAGGATTCGCTGCAGGTGCTCGCCGGGCGCCGCGTCGCCGTCATCACGAACCACACCGGGGTCGATCTCGAGGGGCGTTCGATCGTCGACCTGCTCCGCGAGGATCCGCGCGCCCGCCGGGCCAACATCACGGTGGTGCGGCTCTTCTCGCCGGAGCACGGGATCCGTGGCGATGTGGACCGGGAGAATGTCCCAGACGCCGTCGACCCGCGGTCGGGGCTGCTGGTGCACTCGTTGTATGCACGCGAGACGATCCCGCCGCCGGATTCGCTGCTCCGCGACATCGATGCGCTGGTCTTCGATCTGCAGGACATCGGCACGCGCACCTGGACCTACGTCGGCGTGATGGTCTATGCGATGCGCGCCGCGGCGCGCGTGGGGATTCCCTTCGTCGTGCTCGACCGACCCAACCCGATTACCGGGCGGATGGAGGCGCCGCTGCTCGACTCGGCCCTCGCGAACCCCGAGGACCCAACGCCGACGCGGCGCGGCGCCGCCTTCGCATTATATCCCGCGCCGCTCCGGCACGGGATGACGATGGGGGAGCTGGCCCGCTGGTTCGCGGCGGAACTACGCATCCCTGCGGCGCTCTCGGTCGTCGCGATGCGCGGGTATCGGCGGGGAATGTGGTGGGAGGAGACCGGGCTCCGCTGGGTGGTGCCGTCCCCGGCGATGGTCTCCCCGCTCAGTGCGTTGGTCTATCCCGCGCTCGTCGCGCTCGAGGGAACGAACGTCTCGGTGGGGCGCGGGACGCGCGAGCCCTTCCAGCGCTTCGGGGCGCCGTGGCTCGATGCTCCGCGCGTCGCCGTGATGCTGAACGAGTTGGGACTCGCGGGGGTCCGGTTCGACGCCGAGCGCTTCACCCCCGTGAACAGTCCCGATAACAAGTTCAGCGGACGGGAGATCCCCGGCGTCCGGATCGTGGTCGAGGACCGCGATCGCGTTCAGGCGGGTCGCGTCGCGGCCGCGGTGCTCTGGGCACTGCGACGCGTCCACGTCGATTCGCTGCGTGTGAATCCTCGCACGGTGGACATGCGCTTCGGGTCGACGGCGGCGCGCATCGCACTCGAAACGGCGGCGGACCCGAACGAGGTCATCGATCGGCTGCAGCCGGAGGTGGTCGCCTTCCAGCGCCGCGTGCGGCCGTACCTGCTGTACTGACGGCGTGACGATCCGGGAGACGCTCTTGCGGCCCTGGTGGGCGATCGTCCGCGGCTACCTGCGGGTGATCGAGCCACTCGTCGGTTGGTGCGTACGACGCGGGGTCGCGCCCAACACGATCACCATCGTCGGCACCGGCGTGGCGGCGGTCGTCGGGGTGCTCTTCGCGGTGGGGCGAGTCTCCGCCGGCGGGTGGACCCTCGGGCTCCTCGCCTTCTTCGACGTCATCGACGGGGAGGTGGCGCGCCGCACCGGCCGGGCGACCGCGTACGGCGCGTTCCTCGACGCGACCCTCGACCGCGTGGCCGATGCCTGCCTGCTCGGGGGCCTCGTCGTCCTCTACGCGACCCACCCGGTGCATCGGTCCGGGGGGATGGTCGTCGTGGCGCTCGTCGCGCTCGTGGCGACGCAGCTCACCTCGTACACCCGCGCCCGCGCCGACCTCGCCGGCATCGACCTGAAGGGCGTGGGCTGGCTGGAGCGCCCCGAGCGGATCACCCTCCTCGCCGCGCCGCAGGCCTTCTTCGGCCTCCGGTTCGAGGGACGGGTCCTCGCCGGCGTCGTGGCCCTCCTGGCCGCCGCTGGGGTGGTGACGGTCTGGCAGCGGATGCGCCGGGTGGCGCAGGGTTGATATCTTTCCGGCGACCGCCTCCGGAGGCTCGTGATGTCCCGATTCCGTCCCGCTTTCGTCGCCGTCGCGTTCGTCGCGCTGACGGGGTGGGCGTGCGCCTCGGAGCCGAAGCCGCACCGGATCCGGCTCGCCACGGATGACTTCGCCTTCGAGGTCACCGCGGACGTGATGCCGCCTCGCTCCGTCGAACTCACGACGTACACGGTCCGCGTGACGCATCGTGAGACCAAGGAGCCGGTGGTCGGTGGTGAGGGGCGCCTCTTCGCCACCAACTCCTCTCGCATCACGGTCTGGGACGGCTTCGCTCCCGGCGCCGAGCCCGGCACCTACACGGCGCGCGTCCGCTTCCTCACCGCCGGCCAATGGCAGCTGGGGATCCAGTTCCGGGCCGGCCACGACACCACCGTCGCGCTCCAGCGCACCCACGATTGGGGGCAACTGGTCCGCAACGAATCCCCCCCCGAGCCATGAAGCATTTCCATCGCACCCATCTCCATCCGGACGCGGTCCTCGCGACCGCGGATGCCTTCTTTCCCACCATCGGGATGCGGCCCGCCGGCAAGCCCGGCGCGCGCAGCCGCCAGTATCAGGGGACGGTCGGGACCCCCGAGGTGCCGATGACCCTCACGATCTCGGTGCGGATGGAGGGGGGGCACTACACCTTCGTCGAGGCGCACACCGACCAGATGGGGGAGAGCCGTCTCGACCGCGGCGTGAAGACCTTCTTCGTCCGGCTGCATACGCAGGACGACCCCGCACACACCTTCGCGCCGTCGTACTGATGGCCGCCCGCCGTCGGTCGCCGGGTCCCGGGAGCGCGGCCGCACACCTCGGTGAGGCGCTGCCGCTCGAGCGGAAGCTCGCCCTCTATCGCTGGATGCGGCTGACCCGGACGCTCGAGGAGCGCCTGGTCGCACTCTACCGGCAGACGAAGGTGGTCGGTGGGCTCTTCCGGTCGCTCGGGCAGGAGGCGGACGCCGTCGGGTCCTGCTTCGCCCTCGAGCCGCGCGACGTGATGTCGCCGCTCATCCGGAACATGGGGGCGATGCTCGTGAAGGGCGCGACCCCTGTCGAGATCCTCAAGCAGTATATGGCGAAGGGCGACTCCCCGACGCGCGGGCGCGAGCTGAACATCCACTTCGGCGACATCGGGCCGGCCGGGACGACGCGCGGCTTCCTCGGCCAGATCTCCCCGCTTGGCGATATGGTGCCGGTGATGGCGGGTGTCGCGATGAGCTTCAAGGCGCGTGGGGAGGACCGGGTCGGCCTCGTCTACGTCGGCGACGGCGCGACGAGCACCGGCGCCTTCCACGAGGGGATCAACTTTGCCGCGGTGCAGCGCCTCCCGCTCGTGGTGATCATCGAGAACAACGGCTACGCCTATTCCACCCCGACGAGCAAGCAGACGGCGGCCAAGCAGTTCGTCGACAAGGCGATTGGCTATGGGGTGCCGGGCGAGCAGGCCGACGGAAACGACGTCCTCGCCGTCTACGACGTGACCAAACGGGCCGTCGATCGGGCCCGCGCGGGAGACGGGGTCACGCTCATCGAGTTGATGACCTACCGTCGCAAGGGACACGCCGAACACGACAATCAGTCGTACGTGCCGGCGGGAGAGATCGAGCGGTGGGCGGCGGAGAACGATCCCATCGACCGCTACGTGCGCGTCCTGACAGAGCGGGAGAAGGTCCCGATGGCGACGCTCGCCGAGATCGATGCCGGCGTGGCGGCCGAGGTGGACGAGGCGACGGAGGTCGCGGAGCGGTCGGGCACCCCGGCGCCGCTCGACGCGCTCGAGGGCGTGTATGCCGACCCGCCGCGGGAGCGGCCCCTCTGGTTCCGCGACGGGGCGGACGTCTCCGGCCTCGGGCAGGAGCGGCCGGAGGGGTGGGGCACCTGGGACGCGGGCAAGGGAGGGGCGCGCTGATGGCGGGCACCGAGATCACCTACCTCGAGGCGATCCGCGAGGCGATCGACGAGGAGATGGCGCGCGACCCCGAGGTCTTCCTCCTGGGGGAGGACATCGGCGCGTACGGCGGCGCGTTCAAGGTCACCGACGGGATGCTGGCGAAGTACGGCGAGGCGCGCGTGATCGACACGCCGATCTCCGAGATCGCGATCGTCGGTGCGGCCGCCGGGGCGGCGCACATGGGGATGCGGCCGGTGGTCGAGATGCAGTTCATCGACTTCATCGCCAACGCGTACGACATGCTGACGAACTACGTCGCGACGGCGCGGTACCGCGCCTTCCTGCCGTGCCCGATGGTCGTGCGCGGCCCAAGCGGCGGCTACGTGCGGGGCGGGCCGTTCCACTCGCAGAACCCCGAGGCGGGATTCATCCATACGCCGGGTCTGAAGGTCGTCTATCCGTCGACCGCCGAGGACGCGAAGGGCCTGATGAAGGCCGCCATCCGCGATGATGACTGCGTGCTCTTCTTCGAGCACAAGTACCTCTATCGGCGCATCAAGGGCGTGATGCCCGCCGGCGATCACGTCGTGCCGATCGGCAAGGCGCGGACCGCGCGCGCCGGCACCGACGTGTCGATCATCACCTATGCCGCCACGGTGCATAAGGCGCTGGAGGCCGCGGAGAAGCTGCAGGCGGAGGACGGCATCTCCGTCGAGGTGATCGACCTCCGCTCGCTCGCGCCGCTCGACGACGAGGCGATTGTCGCGACGGTGCGGAAGACGAACCGCGTGCTCGTGGTGCACGAGGACACGCGCACCGGCGGCATCGCGGGGGAGATCACGGCCCGGATCAACGAGACCTGCTTCGCGCACCTCGACGCGCCGGTCCTGCGCGTCACGGCGCACGACATCCCCTTGCCCTACGCCCCGGCGCTCGAGGACTTTGTCCTCCCGCAGGTGGACGACATCGTGCTGGCGGTGCGCCGGCTGGTGGCCTGGTAGATGGCGACCACTCCGACCCGCGGCCCCGCGCCGCTCGCGCGCGTCGTCCCGATCGGCTGCTTTATGGCGGTCATCGGGTTCTTCTCCGGCGGCATGATCGGCGTGTTGATCTCCAAGGGGGTCGCCTTCGTCCGGAAGGCGCCGGCCTGTGACGGCATCCCGACGTGCGACTGGTACATTTACATGCTGGTTGGTGGCGCCCTCGGTGCCCTGACCCTGCCGTGGTTGGTGGTCTCCGCGCTCCGGAGCACACCGCCCGCGCCCTCCGCTCCGACCGACCGTCCTGAGGAATAGCCGTGGCCCGCATCGACGTCATCATGCCCCAGATGGGCGAGTCCATCGCCGAGGGGACCCTCTCGCGCTGGTTGAAGAAGATCGGCGACGAGGTGAAGCGTGACGAGCCGATCTTCGAGATCTCGACCGACAAGGTCGACGCCGAGATTCCCGCGCCCGCGGCGGGCGTGCTGGCCGAGATCATCGTGACCGAGGGGACGACCGTCCCCGTGAACACCGTCGTGGCACGCCTCGAGACGGAGAAGGGGGCCGCGATCGCGCCGGCTCCGACCCCGGCGCCGCCGGCCGCGGCACCGGCGGCCTCGACGGTGGCTCCGGCCCCTGCGCCGGCTCCCGCGGTGCCC
>JACCDM010299069.1_pt1 | contig 12269 bp, 9 predicted proteins | sample 7445851 | NCBI WGS metagenome assembly JACCDM01 (sample SAMN15323438, study PRJNA562643) | freshwater metagenome | isolation source: river surface water | place: USA:Blue River Watershed | collected 2017-08-16
AGTTTTTATGTGAACGAATTGCCTCGCATTCAACTTTCGTATGTTCCTCCTACCGTTTGTTTGGGAGATTCTGTAAAAATTAGCGAAATAAGTAAGTTAGGTGCCCCGAAGAAGCTTTGGCAATGGGCCGTGGGAAATAAAAAACTACACTTGGATACTGTGGGGAAATGGTCAAATGTATTGGAGTATAGTGGCAAAATCAATGTATTTGTTACAGTTACTTCCGATTCCGGTTGTACCGCCATGGAGGTTGATAGTTTTCGGGTTCATGGATTGCCATCGGCTCAAATTCAAGGAGATTCTGTAGGTTGCGAAGGCACGCCTATCCAATTCAAAGGTTCAAATGGAGGAAAGTATTCAGGGGAATCTATGGTATGGTATAGGAACGATAGCAGCGTGTCTAACGATACTGTCTTTTCGGGTATCGCTGGGAAACCGGGGCTATATGCATGGAAATTGTTTGTAAAAGATTCTTGGGGTTGTGTTGGGATAGATTCTTTACATTACTTGAGTAAACCTTTGCCCATTAAACCCAAATTGACTGTATTGAAGGCTGCAAGATATCGGGGGGATACGTTGATTCTCATCGCACATTCCGGATTGGACTCCATTGTGTGGAATACAAACCATACGGATCTTCCTATTTTACGCAAAGACTCCATTATTTCCTTAGTAATCCCCGAGGGTGCAACGGCTTATAATTTGAAAGTGTGGGCAATGGCTATAGCCAATGGTTGTGTTTCGGATACGGCACAACTGACAGGCATTTTTGAGTTTAATTCGGTGATTGATTTCGGGAATTTCAAATGGATACTAACGGAAGTTTCCCCTGGCTATTACCAAATAGCCATCTGGGGGAATGCCGATGGATATTTGTTGGAACTTTGGTCGTTAACAGGATCCATGTTGCAACAGTCAAATTCATTTCATTACACATCCAATCGCTGGGAGGCACCCTTGGTGCTTTCGGCAACAGCACCGGGTGTAGTGGTTTTGGTGATTAAGGACAATCACGGGAAGGTGGTAGGAACTCAAAAACTGTTTAGATAATCGGAATGGGTTGGATGCCTTACATATCCAACGTAAAACCGCTTTTACTCCACCGATCGTATTTTTGTTTATTGAATCGGTACAGACGGGCAGGTCTGTGTGCATTGTTTTTGGTGAAGGTATTGGTGTCGATTAACAACCCCGTAGTGAGCAATTTTTTTCTGAAATTTCGCACATCGAAATTGGTTTGAAGCACGGCTTCGTACAAGTGTTGAATTTCGGTTAGCGTAAATGTTTTGGGGAGTAATTCGAAACCAATGGGTTTGCGTTGCACTTGGGTGCGGAAATTCTCGCTTACCGTTTCTACGATTAGGTTGTGATCGAATGGAAGCATTGGGATGTCGTTGATCGACCACCATTCGGCTTCTTCGGCCCAATTTCCTTTGTTTACCTTGTATTTATCGATGCGAATTAAACTGTAATAGGCAACCGTAAAAACTCTACCCAAGGGATGTCTATGCACCTCTCCAAAGGTAAAAACTTGCTGCATGTATACATTGTTCAATCCAGTTAGTTCGTTCAGTACTCGTACGGCTGCAACGTTTAAATCTTCTTCGGGATCTACCAAATCACCGGGCAACGCCCATTGTCCTTGGTAGGGTTCTACGCCTCGTCTCACCAACAAAACCTTTAAATCACCTTCGTCAAAACCAAAAATAACGCAATCCACCGAAACCCCACACGTGAGGTAGTGTTTCCGAATTTGGTCTTCGGAACGCATCATGAAATTGGGTCCGGTGACATCTCCCATGCAGAGGCGAAATTAATAGTTTCTATCGTTTAAAAAACGAGAGTTGTATTAATCTTGAATTAAATTGAAAGGAAACGGCTGGGAATAACCCTTGAATTAAACCGTAAGGGTATTGTGCGGATTTAACTCGTGGGTAGTATTTCCAAGGGTAAAGGTGATGGTGGCCGTTCCTACATTGGATATTTCAATTTTTTCGTGCGAAACAAAAACAGCCAAGGGTTGGTTATTTAGCAAAATTTGAAATTTATAGGCCTGCCATTGGGGTGGACAGTAAGGGTTTAGATGCAATTGCTGATTGCGAATTCGCAGTCCTCCAAAACCTTGTACGATGCTTAAGTAACTGCCGGCCATGGAAGTAATGTGCAGCCCGTCCTCGGTGTCGTTGTTGTAATTGTCCAAGTCCAATCTAGCAGTACGCAGGTACATCTCATAGGCTTTTTCCGTTTCGCCTATTTTAGCGGCCAGAATGCTATGCACGCAAGGGGATAAAGAACTTTCGTGCACGGTAAACGGTTCGTAAAAGTTGAAATTGCGTTTATGGCATTCTTCATCGAAATGATCTTCAAAGAAATACAACCCTTGCAACACGTCGGCCTGCTTGATATAAACCGACCTGAGAATTCTATCCCAGCTCCATTTTTGGTTCAACGGTCTTTCGGATGCGGGTAGATCGTGAACCGGAATTAATTCTTTTTCCAAAAACCCATCGTGTTGCACAAATACTTTGTAATCTTCGCTGTAGGGGAGGTAGAGGTGTTCGTGGATGTGTTGCCAATGGGCGACTTCCGTTTCGGGTTGAAAATGAGTTTTCTGTTGAATTGTTTTCCACGTGTTGGAATGCTGTTGGGACAGCCATTGCGCGCATTCTGCCGTGTATTGCATGCACCAATCGGCGATATAACTCGTATACCAATTGTTGTTTACATTGTTTTCGTATTCGTTGGGACCGGTTACTCCATGCATTTCGTAACGTTTTCTGAAATCGCTCCAATGCACCCGTTGCGACCAGAATCGAGCAATTCCCAACAACACTTCAAACCCACCTTCGGCCAAGTAATCTTTATCTCCGGTATGTTGGATGTAATTCCAAATCGCATAAGCAATAGCACCGTTTCGATGGATTTCTTCAAACGTTATTTCCCATTCGTTGTGGCATTCCTCCCCGTTCATGGTAACCATGGGGTACAGGGCCGCACCGTTTTTAAAACCAAGCTTTTGAGCGTTTTCAATCGCTTTGTTCAATTGTTTGTAACGGTAAACAAGCAGTTGTTTGGAAATGCTGGAATGGGCAGTAACCAAATAAAAGGGTAAGCAGTATGCTTCGGTATCCCAATAAGTGGAGCCGCCGTATTTTTCGCCTGTATAGCCTTTGGGTCCAATGTTTAATCGGGAATCATCTCCGCAATACGTTTGGTTGAGGTGGTAAATATTGAACCGAACAGCCTGCTGCGCTTTTACATCTCCGTGAATCTCGATGTCTGTAGTTTCCCATTTTTTTTCCCAAGCCGCTGCGCTCATGGCCAAATGAGATTCAAACGATGAAGCACTCATTTTCTCCAGATTTTTGATGGCATGAACCTCTACCGTTTCTGTATTGTGGTGGAAGCTGCTTGCCATGATGCAATGTTTTACCAACTGCCATTCTTCGCCGGGGTTGTAGCTCCAGCTATAACTATTGGCGGCAAATTTGGATTTTACGGTTGGGGTAGGGGTTAATTCTGTGGGTTGTTGATTCTTGAAAATTTGGAATTGCACGGCGGTGGTTACTCGCCAATTTAATTTTTTGGTTTCTACGGTTACAAGGGTTTGGTGGTTCCTTGTTTCCTGATTGATTTCGTTCCAAAAAGTTTCCTCGTAATTGGAATCTTTATTCACTACAGTCCCATCTACGTAGTTCAAAACGGAAAGGGTACAAGGCTTGTTGGCCGATAGGGAATAACTCAGCGCTGCGTATTCTTTTTGGATTAGGCTATAGAATCGAGACGAGCTAACGGTCACCTCTATTCCATTGTTCATCAACACTTTGCAATGCCGATGCAAGACTCCGTGTTGCATGTCCAATTCCCGTGTGAAATGCAAAATTTGAACGCGGTTAAGGTCCAATAATTCGTCGTTAATCCGAATTTCTAAACCACTCCAATACGTGCTGTTCAGGACTTTGGCAAAATATTCGGGATACCCGTTTTTCCACCATCCAACGCGGGTTTTATCGGGGTAGTAAACCCCACCGTGGTAGGTTCCTTGCAGGGTATGTCCGCTGTAAGTTTCCTCCAAATTGCCTCGCTGCCCCATCATTCCATTGCCCAAACTGAATACACTTTCGGCGATTTCGTTGTAGTTGGGGTTAAATCCTTCTTCTATAATTTTCCAGGGGTGTGCCTTGAAATAATCAATCATACTGTTAGTTTTTATGTTACTGCAACCAATCAAATTGGAACGCTCCCAAATTGGGGATGTGTTTTTCAGCCCCGGGTAATGTTTCCGGCGTGCCAATTCCAATAGCTCTCATTTTCCCGGTGAGGGCGGCTTGGATTCCTGCGGCACTGTCTTCAAATACCCAACATTGGGTAGGCGGTATTCCCAACAATTCGGCGGCCTTTAAAAATGTTTCGGGATCGGGCTTGCCTTTGAGCACGGTATTGGCGTCAACGATGGCATGAAAAGCATGGGATAAACCCACTTTTTCCAAAACTAGTTCTGCGTTTTTTGAAGCCGATCCCAGAGCCAAGGGAAGTTTTCTGGATTTCGCTTCTTGGAAGAAATAGGCGACGCCAGGGAGTAAGTCTTGGGGCCCCATCTCTTCCACAAATTCTAAATATCTGCGGTTTTTTCGTATTAAAGCCGATTGGAATTCTTCCTCCGAAAGGGTTACTTGGTTGATGCTCAATATATAGAGCAAAGAGTCTGTTCTACTTACACCTTTGAGTGCCTCGTTGTGTGTTTCGGTAAGCGTAATCCCAAATTCCGATGCCAGCTCGCTCCAAGCCAGATAATGGAAATGGGCCGTGTCACAAATCACACCATCCAAATCCAGAATCAAACCGGGTTTCATGCGTTGATGTGAAGTTTTTTCAGGTGGTATTCTACCAAATTAATTACGGGTTCTCGGGTAATTACTCCAACGTTCAATCGGTGGATTTTGCAAGCTTCGCGCAATAAATCGGAGAAATGATAGGCTACCGATCCCACAAAATGTACGGGAACGTCTTTGTGGTTTTCGTATTTCCAAATGTGGATGTTGATGAATTTACTAAATCCATTGTAGATGAAATCCCGAACCCATTTCTCTTCGCGTTGGTCGCTAAGGAACCGCATGAACGAAGCTAAATAAACGTTGGGGTTGGGTTTGTTGTAAACGGCCTCGAAGATGCTTTCTTTGGTGAGGTTGAACTGTTCAATCAATCCGTTGTGTATTTTTTCTGGAAGTTCTTTGTATAAAAACATCCGCAGCAATTCTTTCCCGTAAAATGTGCCACCCGCCTCGTCGCCAAGGATATACCCAAGAGCAGGTACTTTTTCATGTATTTCTTTTCCGTCGAAATAACAGGAATTGGACCCCGTCCCTAAAATGCAGGCAATTCCGGGATCATCGCCACAGGTAGCATATACCGAACCGGTTAGGTCGTGATCTACCACCACTTGGGCCTTGTTAAAAACGGCCCTAAGTGCAATAGCTACAATTTCGTTGCGGTCTGGATGGCTGGCACCTGCCCCGTAAAAATATACATGCTCTACCATGGGGGCAACGTTGGCAAGCTCAGTATTTTTACGAATTTCACTCTCTATTAATTCGGAATTATGGAAGAATGGGTTGAAGCCCATCGTATGAAAAGAAAGTCTGATGCTCTCTCCATCGGTAAAAATCCAATCGCACTTGGTGCTTCCGCTGTCTGCAACTAAAATCATAGCAATAATTGGTGTGCAAGATAATAAAAAATCAGTTAGTGTCAATCTTACACTTCACAATCTTGTACTTCTGTTGATTCGTGGGTTGAATTTCTTTAATTTCGCACAGATACTTATACTTGTTTGCATGGCTCTGAACACCTCATTGAACCCCCACGTTTCGGTTGACTGTGTGATTTTTGGATTCAACCGGGACGCACTGAGATTGTTGTTGATTAAGCGAACGGTACCGAATGCGGTAACCGAATTGGACGATAGTTACTATGCTTTGCCAGGCGATTTGGTGAACGACAGCGAGGATTTAAACCAAGCTGCCAGTAGGGTGTTGCACGAATTAACCGGCTTACAAGGCATTTATCTACAACAATTTCAAGCATTTGGAGACCCTACCCGAATTTCCAAACCCAAAGATCGCAGTTGGCTTAAAGGGGTGAGGCAGGATCCCGATGCTCGGGTAATTACCGTAGCTTACATGGCGCTTATCGATAGCAAAAAGGTGCAGTTGCAGCCTGGGTCATTTTCCAAAGAAGCGATTTGGGTGCCTATTTCAGAGATTCCAGAACTTGCCTTTGACCACAACGAAATTTATGAATCGGCCTTAACCGCCTTGCGCGAACGCATTCAAATTCAACCCATTGCCTTTGAGTTATTGCCGGAAAAGTTCACCATGGCCGATTTGCAATCGCTGTACGAAACCATTTTGGAACGGGATTTAGACAAAAGAAACTTCCGTAGAAAAATGCTGAATTCCGGAATTTTGTTGCCTTTAACCGAGAAACAGCTGGGCGTAAGTAATAAACCTGCTCGATTTTACAGCTACAACCGATCCATCATGGAAGGTTCAGAATCGCAATACATTAACCTTCGGATGGAAGGAACATTTACCTTGTTTCAGTAAGGTACTTCTGTACTATCTTTGCGGACTATTTTAAAGCCGTAAATGTTAACCGTTTCAAATGTCTCCCTGCGTTTTGGAAAACGCGTCTTATTCGAAGAAGTAAATTTAAAATTCGCCCGTGGTAATTGTTATGGTATTATTGGTGCCAACGGTGCCGGTAAAACCACCTTCATGAAGATATTATCTGGTGAAGTTGAACCCAATACGGGTTCTGTTGATTTGGAACCCGGAAAACGGATGGCGATTCTAAAACAGAATCACTTTGAATTTGACGATATTCCCGTACTGCAAACTGTAATTCGGGGTCACCAAAAATTGTGGGCCATCATGGAGGAAAAAGAGGCCTTGTATTCCAAAGAGGATTTTACCGAGGAAGACGGAATGAAGGCTTCGGAATTGGAGGGAGAATTTGCCGAAATGGACGGTTGGAATGCCGAAAGCGATGCCGCAACCTTGCTGAGCAGTTTGGGAATTCCCGAAAATTTGCACGAACGTTTGATGAAAGATTTGAGCGGTAACCAAAAAGTGCGTGTATTGTTGGCCCAAGCATTGTTTGGAAATCCGGATGTATTGTTGATGGACGAACCTACCAACGATTTGGACGTAGAAACCATTCGTTGGCTGGAAGATTTTTTGGCAAATTTTGAAAATACGGTATTGGTAATTTCCCACGATAGACACTTTTTGGATAACGTTTGTACCCACGTCTGCGACATTGATTATGGAAAGATAAATAACTTTAGCGGAAACTATACCTTCTGGTATCAGAGTTCCCAGTTGGCCTTGAGACAACGTTCTGATCAAAACAAAAAAGCCGAAGAAAAACGCAAGGAGTTGCAGGAGTTTATTCAGCGATTTAGCGCCAACGTAGCAAAAAGCAGGCAGGCTACTTCCCGTAAGAAAATGCTGGAAAAGTTGAACGTGGAAGAAATTCAACCGTCAACGCGTAAATATCCAGGAATCTTCTTCAAACAAGCGCGCGAGGTGGGTGATCAAATTCTTACAGTTAGCGACCTAGCCTATACTACAGAATCGGGTGAGAAGTTATTTTCCAATGTAAATTTTACCGTTCATAAAGGCGATAAAATTGCGTTTATTTCCAGAAATACCATGGCATTAAATACCTTGTTTAAGGTAATGTGGGGGGAAACGAAAGAGGCGAAAGGCGAAGTGAATTGGGGTGTTACGGTTACAATGTCGAATTTACCCAACGAAAACGCCCATTTTTTTACCGAGAAAATTAATTTGGTGGATTGGTTGCGCCAGTATTCTACGGAGAAGGACGAAACCTTTATTCGTGGATTTTTAGGCAGAATGTTGTTCAGCGGCGAAGAAACCCAAAAGATGTGTACCGTGTTAAGTGGGGGTGAAAAAGTACGGTGTATGTTGAGCAAAATGATGATGGAAAACCCCAATGTATTGCTGTTGGATGAACCTACCAACCATTTGGATTTGGAGAGTATTCAGGCGTTAAACAATGGTTTGGTTGAATACCAAGGGGTGGCTTTGTTTCATTCGCACGACCAAGAATTCATCAATACCATTGCCAATCGCATCATAGAAATTACGCCCAACGGTGTCATCGATAAGTACATGACCTACGAAGAATATGCGGAGGATGATTCCATTAAAGCTCGAAGAGCCGAGTTGTATGCTTAAATTTGAAATAATACAATGAAATATATTAAGTTTATTCCAGCCGTTGCCGTTGTGTTACTGGCTGCTTGCGGTGAGAATATAAACACCAGCAAAGAATTGAAGACTTCCGAAGATTCCTTTAGTTACATCTATGGCTATGGAATCGCTCAGCGTATGAGCCAAGAAGGTATTGAAAATTTGGATTACGGTGCTTTTATCCGCGGTATTCGCGATGGTTTAACAGGCAAAGACTCCTTGATGGCCATAAAGGAAGATAAAATGAGCAAAATATACCAAGGGTATATCATGGCTAGCCAAGAGAAGAAAACCAAAAAGTTGCAGAAGGAAACCCAAGATTATATGGCTAAGTTGTCCAAAGAAGCAGGGGTGCAAAGCCTACCTTCCAAGGCTTACATGAAAATGATAATTAAAGGCAACGGTCCGGTTCCCCAAGCTTGGGATTCGGTGGAGTGTTATGTGAAATGGACCACCGGTTCTGGGAACGTAATTATCGACTCAAACAAAGATAAAAAGCCTTACTTAGGAATTACTTCCGGGTTGCAATTGGCGCCGGTTGAACAAGCAATCATGAAAGCTCCTGCGGGATCTGTGTTTGAGGTTACATTCTCCAACAACGATTTCCCTCAATTGGCCCGAATGTTCCGCAATTTTGATGATGCCTACGGGGTGTCTATTTGGAAAGTGGAACTGCGTAAGGTAACGGCCGGTACTCCTGCTGAAGACACCACCGCACCCGAGGGAATGCCTCCGGCGATGAAATAAATTATTTGGATTTAAATAGTTGAACTCCTAGCCAAATCCAACCCGCAATCATCGCTAATCCCCCAAAGGGAGTGAGGATCGCAAGTTTGGTAATCGATGGATGGATTTGTTGATTTAAGGCAACAATCCACAAGCTAACTGAAAATATAAAAACCCCGGTTATGATTAGCGTAACCGGGGTTTTTGATTTTATTGAGTTTTCGGTCGAGAAGGATCCGAGGAATAGTAACCCCAAAGCGTTGAAACTGAAATACAAGCAAGCTGTTTTCCAAACATCCAACAAATCGGGCTTGAGAATTTTCTCTAAGGAATGTGCACCCATGGCTCCAAAGGCAATGGCGACGCCTAGCATGATAGCTCCTAAACCTTGGATTTTAGGGTTGTTTTTCATCGATCAATGGCTTTTAGATAATGAATATTGGGATTTTAATCGTCCAATGCTTTTTCGATGTTCAAAACGATAAACGCACGGTGGGCTTTCACTTCCGCCGAAGTCCCCGGTGAGGATTTGAGCATTTTTTGAATAGCTATCAAATTGGAGTAAGCTGCAGCTCTGCTAATAGCATCGTAGCCTGATTTGCTTTCTTTATCCGCCATACGTATCAATCGACTTACATACATTTCTTGCAACAACATGCGGTGGGTATTCACCGTTGGGGTATTCAAATCGGCCATAAAAATGCCGTTGGTTATCTGGTCGATTACTTCTTGTACAGACAATCTATTTCCATACAAACGGGAATCGCTAATTCGCAACAACGTTTTGGGATTCAACACATGGTCCAATACTCCGCTTTGCATGGCCATCACGCGAGCGTGCAATTTGGGATCCTCTTCTTTGGCGAAAAATCCAAAACCTCTGCGTTGGGTTTGCAAATAGGGGATAATATCGGCAGGAACCTCCATAGCATTGGGGGCAAACGCATACTGGTTCAATGCATCCAATGCCTGTTTTTGTTGTGCATAAGGAACTGGGGAATAGGGATACGGTGCGTTGGCTTGCCCTGGCAAGGGTCTGTTTACGTATACACCGCCGATGTAGCGTGAAATTACACCCATCATGGTAGAATAGTTGCCGCTCAAAACACCAAAGGTGGAAATCAACTCTTGGTACCCTGCATCGCCATTAAAATCGGTTGGTTTAAGATTCTTCATAAGCGATTGGGTAAGTTGTACGCGTTCAATGCCGTAGGTAATAGCGTCTGAGCTTAAGTCATTTACCATAACCCGTGGGTCAATGCCTTTGCCGGGACTGCGCATATCGTCTGCATCGTTACCGAAAGTAAGCGAAGGATCGATATTCTTTTCAGCAATTTTACGAAGTCTATCCTTCTCGGCATTTTCGTCCGCTTGGCCGATGCTGTAACCGTACTCTATTACCCATTTGTCGTAAGGTCCAGGGGTGGTTTGGCAGTATTGAACGGGTTTGCCTTGGGGGTGCAGGTTTACCGCGGGGTAATCCATCACCGATCCTATCAAACCGTTGGTTTGCGTATGGTTTCTGTCTTTCAATTGTTCGGGCGTGTTTAGTTGAGATGCCTTCATGTTGTGCATCAAACCGAACGTATGACCCATTTCGTGCAGAACCAGGTAATGAATGGATTCTTCGATAAGTCTTGATTTTTCGCTTTCGGGAGCTGCTGTAGCGGCAAGCATGGCTTGACCGAGTAAGGTCTCCGCATGCAAATGTTCGCCGGCGGAACAAGTTCCCAAGTGGGAGTGATTCAACATAGGTTCTACCGAAGCTATGGTTTCTTTATCGGATTCGTCCAACGAGCTTAAGCCAGTTTTGAAAATCTTCTCAAATTTGAATCGGTTGGTAAGGAACACAAATTCGAACATGATATCGGCTCCTAAAATTTCGCCTGTTCTTGGGTTCACGAAGCTCGGGCCGTATCCACCGAAAGGAGGATTGGGAGAGGAAGTCCAACGCAGTACGTTGTAACGAATGTCTCCGGCATCCCAAGAGGCAGTATCGGGTTGTTCTAATACTTGGATTGCATTGATGAATCCTAGGGGTTCGAAGGCTTTGTTCCATTCCAAGGCAGCTTTTTTGATGGTTTCCCGGTATTCTTTTGGGGTAGTATTTTCAATCCACCATGTAATGGGTTTCACGGGTTCGCTTTTCGCTGCTGAAGGGTCTTTTTTCTCTAAATTCCAGCGATGAATTAAATCGCGGTAGTTCGCCGATGCGGTGGAGGTCATGTCGTTCACTTGCTCCGTGAAGTATCCCAACCGTGGATCATCGAAACGAGGTTTGAAGTTGTTTTTGGGCATTTTCAACAAACTGTGCTGCAATAAAATGCTTACCGAACGTTCGTCGGTCACCTCATTTCCTCCGCCTGCGGTAGGAGCGGGGTTATCGTACACATAGCGTACTACTAAGTCGGTGTTTTCTGGGTAATTACGAATGCGGTTGTACTGGGTTTTTCCTTTGGTTAGGTTGCCTAATTTGAAACCTTCGGAACCGGGTCGGCCGCCTTCTTTGATTTGGTGTAATTTTTCGGAAAGGAAGAGTTCATCGGCGTCGATGAGGTAATCCTTGGTTTTTTTATTCTCGGCTAAAATTTTCTCGAATCCCAAGGGAGAGTTGGAGATGTTGGCTTCTGCGCTTTTGGAAATGGCGTTGTTGGGGTCGAAATAAAACGCGGTATTGACTTGTTCAAATTCTAAGTTGCCGTAGGATTTTTTGATGGTAAAGATGCGAGAACCTCGGAATTGTCCGCGGTGGTGACCGGCAGCAATTACACCGTTCTCTGTGTAGGTGAAATGGATAAATTCCTGTTGCAATTGGGAATCGTTAACCACCATGTACAATTTACCGTCGGTAGTATCGCGGTACAGGTTAAACAACCCGGTTATTTTTACGCAATTTTTGGTTTTGCTCTCGATGGTTGCGGTTTTATTTTTATCTGCTTCTGCGGTGGGAGCAGCCGCGGCAGTGGGTGCTGGTTTTTTCTTTTTCTTATTGGTTTCTAATAAGTTAGCAAATGCATTCGCCGATAGACAAACAACGATTGCCGTAGTAACGTAAAAAAGTGGTTTTTTCATACGAGGTTGTTGGCTTGCAATTTACAACATTTTCGATGGTTTGTTGACAATGGAATACTCAGTATTGATTTGAAAACGGGCGAAAGTAGCCGGGATTGGAAATTCACGTCTTCCAAGTTTTTACAGCGAAAGGTTTGCGATGGCAAGATTTTTTTCTTACCTTTGCAACCCGTTTGAGACAATAGTAAACAC
>JACCDM011299506.1_pt1 | contig 12266 bp, 9 predicted proteins | sample 7445851 | NCBI WGS metagenome assembly JACCDM01 (sample SAMN15323438, study PRJNA562643) | freshwater metagenome | isolation source: river surface water | place: USA:Blue River Watershed | collected 2017-08-16
ATCCAGTCCCTGCGCGTCAGCAGCGCAATCGCTGCGAGTGCAATGGCGACCTGCAAGATCGTGGTGGCCTGCGACCAACGATGGTGTTGATGCATTTGCGCATCCGACTGGTGATCCCAGTCCAGTGATTCTTTCTCTAGCGCCTCGGCTTTGCGCTTGATATCTTCTTTTTCGGTCTGATATCGTTCAATCGCCGCGCGATACTTTTCTTTCGCTTCGGGCTGAGTTACCAGCACAGCACTCAGTTCAGCCAGATTCTGCTTGCTGCTTTTGGCCTGATAATAATTCCACTGATTCGCTGCCTCGGTTTTCTTGATGGCTGCATTGTTCTTGAATAAGCCGGCATTGGCCTGGGTGTACCCACCCATGTAGGAAAAAATAGCGCCGACGGTGGCCAGAATCGCAGTCGCCACCGCGAGCCGGGACGACCCGTTGGTGCCATGCGCGGCATGCTCCATCTCATGGTCATGCGGCCCGTGTACATGAAATCCTGAACCTGACATTCTGTCCTCCCTGATATTGAAAGCCGATATTGTAATTCGTAAACAAAACGTCAAAAAAAACCGCGAGTCCAGACCGTCTCGGCCAAAATGCATGCAAAGCTCACCAGCAAGCGGGAAATGAGCGCAACATTGACCGCCCCTACAAACCCAGTGATATACCTGTATACGCAGACAACGCCTTGCCGACAAGTATTGTTACTGACATGACAGCTTCCTTGCCTCGCGGCCTCGATGCCGACCTCGCCCGAAAGCGTCTGCATGAAGAAGGGCCGAATGAACTGGGCCTGTCGCAGCGCCGCACAGTCCTCGACATCCTGCTGGAAGTCTTGCGCGAGCCTATGTTTTTGCTGTTACTGGGTGCTGGCGCTATCTACTTTGCAATGGGTGACAGCCAAGAGGCGCTGATACTGCTGACCTTTGTATTCATCATCATGGGAATGACGGCATTTCAGGAGCGGCGTACCGACAATGCGCTCGCCGCGCTGCGGGATATGTCGAGCCCGCGCGCACTGGTCATCCGCAGCGGTGAGGCTCTGCGCATCGCTGGAAGGGATGTGGTTCGCGAGGATGTGCTGGTACTGGCCGAAGGCGACCGAATTCCGGCCGATGGCCTGCTGATCGACGCCCATGAACTCGCGACCAATGAATCCATGCTCACGGGTGAATCCGAATCAGTGATGAAAAAATCCGGTGACAAGGTCTATGCCGGAACATTGGTAGTCGCAGGTCAAGGTGTCGTTCAGGTCACAGCTACGGCCAATCACACCGAAATGGGCCGTATCGGCAAGTCACTGGAGAGCATTGCCATCACGCCTTCGCCGCTGCGTGCAGAGGTGAGCCGACTGACACGGCGGCTGGCGAGCTTCGGTATTGCACTGTCTTGCGGACTGGTGCTGCTGTTCTGGCTACTGCGTGGAGGCTGGCTTGATGCGCTTCTGGCAGGCATTGCTTTGGCCATGTCCCTGTTGCCGCAGGAATTCGCGGTCATCATGATTATCTTCATGGCGATGGCCGCACGCCGACTAGCTGCGCAACAAGTATTGACGCGCCGTTTGAATTCGATTGAGACGCTGGGCGAGACCTCGGTGCTGTGTGTGGATAAAACCGGTACGCTGACCGAGAACCGTATGCGCGTCGCGGTACTTTATACGGACCAGCGCGCTATTGATGTCAGCCAGCCTTTGTCTGCATCGCTGACTGTATCTCTGCATGTACCACTGCCCGATACCCACCTCGAACTTCTTGAGTACGCCGTGCTCGCCAGTGAGATCTCACCCCATGATCCCATGGAGCAGGCATTTCACCATATGGCGGGCGTGCATTTATCAGACACGAATCGCCTGCATCCGGATTGGCATCTCGCGCGCGAATATGAACTCTCGCCCCAGTTGCTTGCAATGACGCATTTGTGGCAATCAGAGTCAGGACTGCACGATATCGTGGCTGCCAAGGGTGCGCCCGAAGCAGTCGCAGAACTGTGCGCACTCACCGACGCTTTGCGTGATGAGATCGCCGCACAGGCCACTGCGATGGCCGATCGGGGACTGCGTGTGCTGGGTGTCGCAAAAGCCTCGCACATCTGCGGTCATCCGTGGCCAGAACAACAGCGGGCGTTTGATTTCGAGTGGTTGGGACTGATTGCGCTGGCTGATCCGTTGCGCGAGGAAGTACCCGACGCTGTTGCTCAATGCCTGCATGCCGGCATACGGGTGGTGATGATTACGGGCGACCATCCACGCACGGCACAGGCCATCGCCCGGCAAGCCGGCATTCAGAGTGCAGGCATCATCACCGGCAGTGAGATCGTGGGCATGAGTCCGGACGAGCTTGCTCATCGTGCGGCCACGATCAATATCTTCGCTCGCATCAGACCCGCCCAAAAATTGGCATTGGTCGAAGCCTTGAAAGCGCAGGGCCATGTGGTTGCGATGACAGGGGATGGCGTGAACGATGCGCCTGCACTCAAGGCCGCACATATTGGTATCGCAATGGGACAACGCGGCACCGATGTGGCACGCGAAGCCGCCTCGCTGGTGCTACTCAAAGATGACTTTGATTCCATCGTGCAGGCGATTCGCATGGGAAGGCGCACCTTCGCCAATATGCGGCAGGCCATGATTTATACACTGGCGGTACACATCCCCATCGCCAGTTTGGCAGTGCTCCCGGTGCTCTTCGGGCTGCCACTGATACTGGCACCATTGCACATCGCATTTCTGGAACTGGTCATCGATCCAGCCTGCTCTATTGTGTTTGAAGCCGAAGAAGCTGATGCAGATCTCATGAATCACCCTCCACGTCAGACTGGCGAGGCGCTGCTGTCCGGTCAGCATATTTTGCGAGGTATCGCTTATGGCAGCCTAACCACCGCAGTCATATTCGGCACCTATATTTGGTTACTATCGCAAGAGTTTGCAGCTGCTACCGCCGCTACGGCTGCTTTTGTGATTCTGGTGACGGCCAATGCGGCCCTGATACTGCCCAATCGTTCAGCCCGAAAGGAATGGCAGCGTCTCTGGTATCAGCTAACACCCACCACACTATGGGTACTGGGTATTACGCTACTGGCTCTGGCTGCCATCACCTGCATTCCGGTACTGGCTGAGCCATTTCGTTTCACGCCCATGAGCGCGCAAGCCTGGTTAGGTAGCTTCTTCGTCGGTTTGCTGCTCCTACCCTGCTTTCAGGTCGTCAAAAATATCGGCTTGCACTTTACTCGCCGGTGAAGATGGATCCGGGTCAGTAAAATTTTGAATTTTTCATTTTCATCGCCAGCAGCTGTATATCGAACGACACTGTAGCCCAGCTCTTGCTGGCATGACGGTCTTAGGTGCACAGTTTTTCAAGGCCAGCCCGGCACGAAGTGTCGGGGGCGAACTGTGCTGGCCGCAGGTGAAACTGCGCTGTCTTGCAAGCCAGAATACAAACCGCGAAGGGTGCAATTGAGAGCTCGTGCTTCACCGGAGAGCATCAATCTCCTGCAAGATTTCAATTTACAAGGGACCAGAGAATTCAGTTGCGTACTTGCCCACATTGTCAGACATCAGGCAACTCAGGCAGCTGATCAAAAGGTGGCATGATCGTTTTTTTCAAAAAAAACTCGATCTCCGCTGCGGGCAAGGCACATGACACAATATGGCCTTGTATTTCGTGACAGCCAATTTTTTGCAACAAATTCAGTTGGGTCAGCGTTTCCACACCCTCAGCGACCACTTGCATATCGAGTGCAACCGCCATGGATACTACGGCGCGGTACACAATTTCTCCTTCAGATCCTTCCGCAAGCGCCCGCGTGAAAGCCTGATCGACTTTCAGTACATCGACATCGAGTCTGTGCAATTGTGCCAGCGATGAATAGCCTGCACCAAAATCATCAATCATCAATCGCACTCCTTGCTTGCGCAAGGCGTCGAGCTCATTTGAGACCACCATACTGCGATCCACGACTGCGGACTCGGTAACTTCGATTTCAAGTAAGTGCGCAGGAAGCTGATATTGCTCCACTATTTTTTCAAAATAAGCGGCCGTTGTTCCTGAATGCAGCTGATAGGGCGAAATATTGACGGACACGGGTACCACCCTCACGCCCCGACTACGCCAGTCATCAAGCTGCTTCGCCACCTTCTCTATCACCGTCTCACCTATGTAAATTATCAGACCCGCATCTTCTGCGACATCAATAAAATCCAGCGGCTGAACCAGCCCGAGCTCCGGATGACGCCACCGCAGCAACGCTTCAAGACTGCAGAGATGACCTGTTTGCGTCGCTGCACGAGGCTGAAAGTAAACGACAAATTCATCGTTATCTATCGCTTGCCGTAATGCGTGCTCTTTGCTCAGTCGCAGCAGGATTGCATCCGAAAGTCGAGGGTGATAAAAATGATGTCGAGCCTTGCCCTCTGCTTTGGCTGCATACATCGCAACATCAGCGTGCTTGAGCAAAGTATCAGCATCTCGGCCGTCATTGGGATAAACACTAATACCTATGGAGGCGGAAACTCGATTACCTGCGCCAGCACTCAGCGTAAACGGCTCGCTCAAGACGCGGATGATACTGTCAGCCACACGAGCAATATCCTGATTGCCGCCAACATGTTCAAGGACCACCGTGAATTCATCACCACCAAGCCGAACCACTTGATCGCTGACTCGTACGGCATGGCAAATGCGATTCGCGGCCTGCGCCAGCAATTCATCCCCCGACTGATGCCCGAGTGAGTCATTGATGAGTTTGAAGTTGTCCAGGTCGATGAAAAATACAGCCAGACGACTGCCATGATGCTTTGCCCTTTGTACAGCCTCAGGGAGAAAATCACTCAGCCAGCGACGATTAGGCAGCAATGTCAGCGCATCCTTATTGGCAAGGTCGGCCAGCGTCTGCTCATGCGCCTTCAGTTCGGAAATGTCCCGCAGGGTTAGTGCGATGCCGGCACCGGAGTGAACAGCGCGGCGATAGACCCAACTTGCATCCAGACCACCTTGGGCCGGCACACGAAATTCATCTTCATACATACCTGACTCGAGCGCACGACGACAGATTTCTATCAAATCTTCGTGCAGCTTGTGCTGCATGGCTTGACTGGCCAGCCTACCTGTCAGAAGCGTGCGCGTTGATCCAAGCAATATCGCCGCGCGATCGTTACAATCTTCAATTTGAAAATCAACGAGACGCCCCGTATCTGAAAATGCGGGTCGCAGCATATAGAAACCCTCGTTGGCTGCATCCGTAGCCATGCGATAAGTTGATCGTACATTCTCTTCAGCACGTCGCCTGACGGCCAGTCTTTCAGAGAACCACATACCGACTGCAGCAAAGATCAGAAACAAAACACTGGCCGTTGTCGCAGTCAAACGATAATTTCGGGCGAGTGCCTGATATCCTTCCAAAGCATCTTCTTCTGCCAAGCCTGCCAGAGCAACCAGCGGATATTCCTTCAATTTTCGCCAGGCAACGTAGCGTGATTTGTTGTCATGAAATTTCGTTCCGGGTTCAAGTCGGATACCCTGAAATCGCGAGAAGTGGGGTTCTTGTACGTAATAAACGCTCTTACCGTTATGGCTTTTACTGGTTCGCGTCGCCAGCAACTCACCACTAATCAATCGTACGCTCACAAAGTCGCGGGTATTACGCAATGACTCATCTTGGAATGTCGCCAAAAATTCTGGGCGGACCGATATCACCGCCACACCGCCAAATCTGCCATCACGATGACTCAAACGATGGGAAAAATAAATGACTTTGTCATTGATAGTCGGACCCAGGTGCTTTACTGTGATTAGAAGGCCCGTGCAGCAGGAATTTTTGTGCGTCTCAAAATAACCATCCTTGAAAAAATCATAGCGCTCGTTCGGGATACCGGAAGTCTTGATCAGCCGACCCTGCTGATCGAGGACAAAGATAAAGAATTCATCTCTTTCGGGAAACAATCCACGCTTTCGGTCACGCGCCAGATCCAGAAAATGTGGCGTATCCTCCCACCTTGCGTGAATACCCAGCAGAATCTGATTCATTTGCTCAGCCAGAAACGTCAGCTGTGTTGCGTATGAGTTTGTCAGCGAAGTTGCCTGATTTATCGTGTACGATCGAACTCGATCTTCTTCCTGCTGCAGCGATAATTCCGTAGTCACCCACAATAAAATCAGAAGAACTAATAGGCCAATCATCCATGCATATATTGTCATGGATTCATTTTGAATTCTCTTAAAATATTTTTCGAGATATTGTCGGCACCAATTCAATTCGTTCAACCGATATCTGAAAGCTGTTGATTGTTTCAGATTCGAAGCCGAAAAGGCATCAATGGTTCCGCAGGCCGCAGCATGAAAGTCGATTCATATTAATCAGCGAATGATACGAAGGCCGAAAAAATCAACAATCAAAGAAAAAAGCCGATTGGAGTAACACAGCAGAATCTATTGCAATATCGGAAAAAAAATAACGTGATCAATTTCCATACGTATACCAATCAATTCGCCGATCGCATGATCGTGATGGCTGGGCACCAGCGAGATCAGATGCTGCCCATTAGGCAAAGCCAGAGTGTAAAGAAACTGCGCGCCGCGAAATGCCTTACTGACAACGCGCACCTTGAGCGAACTATCGTCATCATGCTGAATGTCATCGGGTCGTACCAGCATCTCAGCCCGATCACCTGTTTTCAAGGATACGTCCGATAAATCACAGGGAAATTTTCCGAGCGCATTATCCAGAAAACCATCAGCACCAACGACACCCGACAGCATCACGCCTTCACCAATGAATCCCGCCACAAAACGATTGGCAGGTCGATGATACAGATCCATTGCCGTACCCCACTGCTGCAAACGCCCCTCAGCAAGTACTGCGATACGATCAGCCACCGCAAAAGCTTCATGCTGATCATGGGTGACGATAATGGCGGTCGTACCAGTCTGTTTAAGAAGATCGCGCACTTCGATAGCCAGCCGTTCACGCAGTTCGACATCCAGATTGGAGAAAGGCTCGTCCATCAACAACAGTTCCGGTCGAGGCGCGAGCGCTCGCGCCAAGGCCACACGCTGCTGCTGCCCACCTGATAGCTCATGCGGCGAGCGATGTGCCAGCTCGGTCATGCCAACCAACTGCAACAACTCGGCGACGCGCTGTTGACGCTCTGCAGTGGTCATCGCATGGAGACCAAAACCAACATTGGCCGCGACATCCAGGTGAGGAAATAATGCATAGTCCTGAAACACCATACCAATCTTGCGACGCTCGGGAGGTACGTGAACTGAAGGGCTGCTGACCTCACGCTGCATCAGAACGATACGGCCCGATTGCACCGGCTGAAATCCGGCGATAGCGCGCAGCACTGTTGTCTTGCCGCAGCCTGATGGGCCGAGCAGACTGATGATCTCACCTCGGTTAACCTTAATTGATAAATCCTGGACCACACGCTGAGTTGCGGAGCGCGAGCGATAAGACAGCGTTAGCGCCTCGAGTACCAGTGCCGGGATTTTTGTGTCATCTTGGTTGACTCGATTCATTTTTCAGTTTCCCGCACCAGCACAATCACCGGCAAAATACCTGCTGCAACGATACACAGGCTAGGCAATGCTGCTCGTTCCCACATGCCCTCCGAACTCATTTCAAACACACGAACCGCCAGCGTGTCCCAGCCAAAGGGACGCGTCATCAGCGTGATCGGCATTTCCTTCATCACTTCCACAAACACCAACAGGCTCGCACCCAGCCAGCCAGAGCGCAGCATGGGCAGGTGCAAACGACGCAGGGTTTGCCAGCGGTTCAATCCCAGACTACGCGCCGCTTGTTCCTGATGCGGCGTGATGCGCTGCATCGCTGCCTGCATGGGTTCAAAGCCCACTGCCATGAAACGCGCCGCGAGTGCGAGCAGCATCACTGCGAGAGTTCCCTTGATGACAGGCGCGGGTATCACACCGAGGGACTGCCAGAGCGGCATCAGCTGCAAGTCCAACCATGCAACAGGCACAAACAAACCCACCGACAACAGCATGCCCGGCAAGGCATAACCCAGCGTCGACAAGCGTACGCCCCACTGCGTGAGACGACCCGGATGCTGACGCTGCGCATAAGCCATCCACAATCCGGCCGCGACCACCAACAAGGCAGCGAGTGCGGCCAGCATCAACGAATGACCGATGAATCCCCAATAGCGCGAATCCCAATCGCTTGACACGACTGCAAGTGCCCACTGAAGAAGCTGTAAAACGGGAACGATGAATGCGGATGCTAAAACCAGCGCACACCCGAAGAACGCCATCGCTGCCGCAGCGCCTCGCAGTGCAATGCGCTCTTGCTGAGACGCGCGCGCGGTGGCACCGGTGGCGGTATAGAGCCGCTGCCCGCGCGCACGCTGCTCCAGCCACACCAGTAAGAGGACGGTCACGGCCAGCAATGACGCAAGCTGCGATGCAGCGGGCAGATTGAAGAGATTCAGCCAGGCTTTGTAAATGGCAGTGGTGAAGGTATCGACATTGAATATCGCGACCGTACCGAAATCAGCCAGCATTTCCATCAGCGCCAGTGTGATGCCTGCAGCCCACCACGGACGCGCCATCGGCAAGGCCACTTTGAAAAAAGCGGTACTGCGTCGCATCCCCAGCGTTTGCGCCGCTTCCATCGCACGTCGTCCCTGCGTAATAAAGGCCTGACGTGCCAGCAAGTACACATAGGGATAGAGCACCAGACCAAAGACCAGTATCGCGCCTGTGATCGATCGTATGGAGGGCAGCGCTACAGAGGTACCGAACCACTGCCGCAACGACGTTTGCACGACACCGCTGTAGTCCAGCAGCCCCACCATGACCGATGCCAGCACATAGGAGGGCAAGGCCAAGGGCAGCACCAGCGCCCAGGCAAAAAATCGTCGCAAAGGAAATTCGCACATCGCCGTCAGCCAGGCGAGCGATACGCCCAGCAAGGTGACCACCGTACCTACACCCAGCGCCATCCACAGCGTGTTTTGCAGCACCGCTGGCAAGACGAAGGCGCGCAGGTGTTCCCAGACCTCGGGCTGTGGCTGCAACCAGCTGCCCATCACCACCGCCAGCGGCACCAGCGTGAGCAGCGAGAGCGCCAGCACTGACCAGGCTGGCCTTGAAGCGCTGTGGATCATGAAATTTTTTTACTTGTAGCCGGCGCGGTCCATTAATCGCGTTGCAGCGGACTGCAGCTCACCCGCCTTAGAAACATTCAGCAGATTTTGCTTGAAGGGGCCCCATTGCTTGATGATGGAATTGGGTTTCACTTTTGGATTGGCAGGAAATTCCAGATCTTCATCCACATAGAAATTCTGCGCAACATCCATCGACAAATATTCAATGAGCTTTTGCGCACCCGTGACATTCTTCGCATGACGGGTCACGCCCGCGCCTGAGACGTTCACATGAGCACCACTGCCGTTCTGATTAGCCCAGAACAGTGCCACTGGAAATTGCGGATCTTTGACCAGCAAGCGGCCGAGATAATACGTGTTCACGATACCGACTTGGCACTGGCCTGCGGCAATCGCTTTCAGCAAAGCTGTGTCATCAGGGAAGACATCAGTAGCCAAATTGGCGACCCAGCTTTTAACGATGGCTTCTGTTTTCGCCTCGCCCAACTCGTTGATCATCATCGCAATCAGCGACTGGTTATAAACCTTCTTGCTGGTACGTAAACAGAGCTTGCCTTTCCATTTCGGATTGCCGAGTTCTTCGTAGGTAGACAAATCCGAGGGACGAACCGACTGCGGGTTGTAGACAATCGTGCGCGCACGCACGGACAAGCCAAACCACTGGTTGCCGGGGTCACGCAGATGCGCTGGGATATTCGCAGTGAGTATCGAAGACTTCAGTGGCTGCAACTGCCCCTGCTGCGCTGCCAACCAGAGATTGCCGGCATCCACCGTGATCAGCACATCGGCGGGCGTGCTCGGGCCTTCGGCATTGAGGCGCGCCAGCAAGGCGCCCTCGTTGGCGGTCAGGAGCTTGATTTCAGTACCAGTTTCCTTGGTGTAGCGGTCTAGTAGTGGTTTGAGCAATTGCTCGTTGCGCGCGGAATATACAGTGACGGTATCGGCCAGCGCGTGACCAGAAAGCGCTGTCAGAGACAGCATCAATACGCCCAGAAGACGGAGGGATGATTTCATGATGAGCAGCCTAGTAGTGGCAAAAAAGGTAGCCGCGATTGTACATCAAATGAGAATTATTCTCAATTGATGGCAATGGAACAGGATTGTGGAATCCAAGCTCATGCCCTCTGTGCCGATAAGTGGTCGGACCACACTGAATTTGGAACTAGCTTGACACTCTCACCTGGTGGGGGTGTATACATATTGCAGTGCGATCATATGATCGCCATAACCGAACGACCGCCTGAAGAGTTGTTTTCTGACTGGTATACTTTCCGCACCGCAACACAACACTTATCCGCGGCAGCGTTTGTATACCACGGGTAGGCAAGCATCCTGGCCACACACTGGCGAGACAAGAAAGATGTCGTTCACTGGGGGGCGGTGCATTGTTTTGACACATTCTTAATGAGGCTATGATGAAAAAAAATCTGATAACGACCCTGCTCGCTACCGCCACGCTGCTCGCAGCGACTGCTGTTTGGGCAAAAAATGTAAAAACTGCCGACAAAGATAATGACGGCACACTCGACAAAACCGAAGCCAAGTCCATACCTATGGTGGCAAAAAACTTCGACGCTATTGATACCGACAAGGATGGCACCGTAAATCAAATCGAAATCGACACGTTTCTGGTCATGATGAATGACAAAGACAGCGACGGTACGCTCGATAAAAAAGAAATCAAAAACAAAGCACTTGCCAAAGCCTTTGATGAATTAGATACAGACAAAGATGGCACCCTGGACGCCAAAGAAGTCGGTGCTTTTTTCGCAAAAAAATAAAAACCGACTGAACTGAAATAAAAACGTCATCCACGGATGGCGTTTTTTTATGCGCCCCTCAACTGAATGGCGCTCGAACCGGAACTCCGATTGACAACCGAAAGCGACTCGGTGGAAATAACAGTGACCGTATCCGTCTGCGGATGCTCCGCAATCAAATACTTCCCATCTGGCGTCAACATCAGGTGATGTGCGACAAAAGGCAAAATGATCTCTCGATGCTGACAAGCATCCATTGTCGAAACGACGGTGAGCCTAGGTTCACGCAAGCTTGCCACAAAAATCTGATTGCCATCGCGCGATGACACCATTCGAGGCGACGCCAGGAATGTGCCGGGCACACTCTTGTTTTGAGAGACAGATCCGCTCCAAGTTGCGCCCTGACTTCCGGCATCATCCATCAGCAAAATGATAAAAAATGTCAGGTACAGACAAAAAACCAAAAAGAGATTCAATTTCATTAGCCGCCTCAGTGAGCAGTTCAGAAGACGATTAAATAAGTAACTACCCCCAGAGGGCGAAGCCGTCCACCCGTGAAAATTTTTTTTAAAAGACGCGAGAAAATACTACGAGCTTTATTCAATCAAAGGAAATAAAAATACCTAAATAATTTCTCGATTGTGATGAACCACAATAAATCCGTCACTAGGAAAGACTCCTCAGTTGATGATGAAAATCCATGATCAAAATAGGGGCATAGTACGGACTACCAAGTATCAGTTTTGATACCACCGCCATGTCTCAAGGATCATCAGTCAAACGGCCATTCCTCTAGATAGTAATTATTACCAATAGCTTGAATTGGCGATATCTAGCAATTTTTCTAACCCGATATTTTGTGAATTTTTCCTATACGCGTTTCGAAAGGCCATGGGATAGAGTTGAAAAATTAAAAATAGCTACTCAGAATTAAACAACATGGAAAATATAAATGTGCTGCGTGTGATGCTCGCGGATGATCATGCTGTCGTTCGGGCTGGATACAAGCGCTTTATTGAGACTGACGACAGTATTCGAGTTGTTGCCGAAGCGAACACTGGCGAGCATGTCTATTTCCAACTCGCCCGAATTGATGTGGATTTGCTTATCCTTGATTTATCCATGCCAGGGCAAGGCGGATTCGAAACGCTGCGAAGAATTATGAATCGCCACCCCAAACAAAAAGTACTTATTTTTTCAATGCATGAAAATCCCTCGATTGCCAAGCAGGCACTACAAATCGGTGCTCGCGGGTACATCACCAAAAGCATCGCACCAGAAAAAATGATCCAGGCGATTCATGAAGTCTGCAGAGGAAAGATTTGCGTAGAAGAAAATATTGCCAAAGGCATTACAGAACTGGAGTCAAGGGGAGAACCGCATAGCGA
>JACCDM011381182.1_pt1 | contig 12264 bp, 10 predicted proteins | sample 7445851 | NCBI WGS metagenome assembly JACCDM01 (sample SAMN15323438, study PRJNA562643) | freshwater metagenome | isolation source: river surface water | place: USA:Blue River Watershed | collected 2017-08-16
AGATGCCGTTAAATTCAGTGATAAGATAGAGGACGACCTTAAAAGACGTGACTTTACAGTAAACGCGCTAGCTCTAGACTCTAAGGGACACCTGGTGGACCTTTTCAATGGTCTAAAAGACATAGAGAATAAAGTCTTGCGAGCAGTAGGCGAACCAGATGATCGATTCAACGAAGACGCTTTGCGGATGTTGCGTGCGATTCGTTTTTCTTGCCAATTAAATTTTTCTCTAGCTCAAGAAACTTATGTTAGTATCGAAAAAAATTCTGAGTTAATTAAAAAAATTTCAGCTGAAAGAATTCGTGATGAGTTCATAAAAATAATCAACTCTGAAAATCCAGCTGCTGGAATTACCCTGCTACAAAAATTTGGATTACTGAAAAATATTATTCCGGAGTTTGAAGAGGGAATAGGTTGCGAGCAACTAGGTGAACATATATATGATGTTTGGACTCATTTGCTGATGGCCCTCCAACATGCCGCTGACAAGAAATGGCCTTTAGAAATAAGGCTTTCCGCACTATTTCACGATATTGGTAAGCCTAGAACCAGAAGACTGGCCAATGGGCGAGGGAAAAAGCAGTACACCTTTTACGGTCACGAAGTTGTGGGTGCACGCATGACTAAAAAAATCATGGAGAGATTAAAATTTAAAAATTCCGAAACTGACCTCGTAGAAAAAATGGTACGCAACCATATGTTTTTTTCTGATACAGAATTAATTACACTTTCGGCAGTGCGTAGAATTATTGCTAAGGTTGGTGTGGATAATATTTGGACACTCATGAATGTGCGCGAATGCGACCGAGTGGGTATGAAAAAAAAAGAAGCACCATACAGACTACGAAAATATTTTGCCATGATTGAAGAGGCGCTCCGTGATCCGATTTCCGTAGGGCAACTCAAGATAGATGGCGAATACCTTATAAAGGACATGAAAATCGCTCCTGGGCCTCGCATGGGCTCAATTTTGCATGCTTTATTGGAAGAGGTCCTTGAAGATCCGTCCAAAAATACCGTCGAAGAACTCAGCAAGCTAGTCGTGTCCTTAAACAAGCTCTCGGACACCGAACTCAAAGCCCTGGGAGATAAGGCTAAAGAAAAGAAAGAAGAACTCGAAGAAAAAGAAGTGGCGAAATTACATTCGAAACATGGAGTAAAGAAATAAAAAAATGACCGCACCCAACCATTTTGCATTAGGTTTAATAATACAAAAACTCACAGGAAATTATGGTTTAGTTTTATCGGTTTCAATACTTTTGGATTGTGACTATTTCTTAACTTAAGAATACGCGGGTTCGTTCCATACTATTCTAAATACGAAATTTTATTCTTCTTCGCCCTTATTTCAATTTTCTTTCTACTTTAGTTAAGTAAAGTATATTTACACCGTGAAGTAGATTAAAAAATCTATTATTGTTTTGTTTTTAAACGACGAACGAAAACTAAAACCACCAAAGCTCCATCTAATAAAAACACTACAACTGGGTAAAGCCACGTTGTTATAGACAATGTGTTTAGGGCTAAAATTGCTAGAGGGTAATAAATCATTCCAATAGCAAAAGCAGTGATATTTTCTTCAAATGGGGCACGATAAGCTTTTCGAAATAAAGGGATTGAGCCAGTGGCATCCGAAAGAGCAACTAATATGACAGCATATAGCGGATTTTTTGTTAACCACCACAAAAATGCTCCGAACAACGCTCCCGTTAAGGCCAGCCAATCGTATTTGTCATATTCAACATGTTTCTGCCAAAAACCAATTCCAGAAATCAGAAAGCAGAACAGAGCATTCACCCCCAAAACCCAGCTTCCAGCTTCGCCTCCAGAAATTAAAACAGCGACAAAGGCAACAATATTTAAAGTGCCCCAAACCAGCCAAGTAAAAGCATGGGGTTTTGTTTTTCCTTTCCAAATTCCAAAAAGGTAAACAATGTAACTAAATATTTCTATCACTACAGCCAAATATCCTAAAAATATTTTGTATTCCATTATTAAAATTTTAGCACAATTTTACGAAAGTTATTACTGGGGATACTTAGTCTTTCCTGTATTAACAATGACAATTTTTGAATTTCTGGAAATTTTGTTTTTCATCTGTAAAAACATCGCAAGCCCAGCGATTCCAGAATACTCACACTGAATATTTTGGTCCTTAGCTAGAACATATGCTCTGTCTAAAAATTTTTCTTTTATTAAATAAACACCAGACTTGTTCCCACAAAAACCAGCACGTCGATAAAACTGAATCCATTGCTCGTTGAAATGTGCAAGGGGGAGGTGAGGAGAATAGAGCTTGATAGCTTTCGACTTTGAATCATTAGTAGTCGCTCCTATAAAATTACATTTTCTTAATTTTATTATATTTCCCTGAAATCTGGGATCATGATTTTTACTAGAAATTTCTTTTTTGTTTCTATTTAGAATGTTTTCATATAAAGTTCCAGTTCCAAACGGCACAAAACAATAATCTGGGGAATTATTTATAATTTCATAACTCAACCAATCATAGAAACGAAGGGCGGGGTCCAAGGCCTCATTGGATGTAATATCGAAACCAGTTTTATTGTGGGTAAGCGATAAAATATCCTTGGATAACAAGGCTCGCTCGCTTAAATCTACCTTGTAAATTTTACAACCAATATTCTTTAAGGAAGATACTATCCCCACGTCGAGATGCTTATCTGCCAAAACTCTCAAACTGGGTAAGTTGTATTTTCTAAGTTGGGTTTGAATAGCAAATGCTGCGGAACCAGAAGATATGATAGACATAGCGGGTAACTTTCCCCAAAATTGCCCTCGCTTTTTTGCAAGTAAAAAATCTCTATAAGTAACTACAACCTCCCAAGCCATTCTGTCCTTATGAGTTCCAGTCACATTGTGACTTTCATCTTTCACCCAGACATTATTAAAACCTGGTATTTTAATTTTAACTATAGGGGTAGCAGGAAATTTTGGGTTTCCAATGGGAAATTCCGGCTTGGTGGGATCATCTTCAGAAGCAATGTAAATCGATCTCAGTATCTTTTCTTCCTTTTTATCTAACTTAGACATTTAATTTTATACAGACAATATAACAAATAACTATAATTGTCTAGTTAAATTCAGATTCTTCCTGTCCGCCCAAATACTATCCAAAAACTACAAAACTTCTTGCTGATAGCATTTTTCACAGTAAACAATCTCAGGTCTTTCTGGAGAATAACTAGTTTTAAATTCTAAATTACAGTCTCCTGTGTGGTTGTGAGTATCTTGGCGGCACATACATTTTCTATTCCACAACATAAGTGGATTTTTTTGCTTTAATCTCTTTCCATATCTACAATTTGGACACAACCTGGGTAGAGGTATTTTGTAATTTTTATAGAAAGAAAATTCAACCGAAGTAATTTTAAAGGCTTGTGTACACCCATCTGTGCAACCGCCACCATGCTCGCAACTGATCACTTGAGTCAAAATATTTTCATCTACCTCAGAAATATCGTCTGGTAAATCTTTCCAAGATTGATCAATTTGATAATTTCTCTCTACGCTCTCAATAAATTTAAACCCTAAATTATTGATTTCATCCTTACTCAATGGTCGAATCTCTTGAGCCACAGTCTCATTGTAGGCAAAAGGGGACAACTCGACAGGGAAAAACTCACCATAAGAATATAGCCTGCCTTTTGGATCCACATAAGGAATTTCTTTCATTTGATTCACAATCTTCTCACGCAAAGATTCATATTCTTCTTTAGAATACTGTTTATTAAAAATACAATATTGTTTATTCTTCAATCCTGCACAACCAAAAATATACGAACAGTTTCCACAATTATAAGAGTATTCGACATGGTGACTATCCCAAATAAATCTAGAAAATAAAACTTGGTTGCCAGGATACACACTGGAAGATTCATAACATTCAATAGAATTTAGACCCGAGTGATCAATATCATAACTATCTTTAACTTGAGAATATATCAACCATAAATGCTTACAATTTTCCGCCCCACCAAAAACAGAAAAACAATCATCGCACTTTTTAGAATTTTCTATAAAGTCTCCAGAAACATCGATAGATTTTATAATCTTAGCGAAACGTCTAGGGAACTTGAGGTTAAAATCCTCGAATTCTTTTTTAAAATTTTCTATGGCTTGGAAGGATCCGAAATTAATTTCCTTAATCTTTTTTTCGTATTCTTCTTTAGTGTATTGTTTATTAAAAATACAAAATTTCTGATTCACCAAATTCACACACCCAAAACAATCATGGCAATTTCTACAATTAAACAGGAGAGCACTATCATAACAAGTTTCACAGTACCTACTATATTTTAAATTAAAACAAGAAATACAATCGATGGTTTCGTAATTTTTTTCTATCTTAGAACCTAGATGGCAATCCATGCACTCTTTGGAATTAAATATAAACGAAGAATACATTGAGTCTTCATTAAAATCTCCACCAATTACCAGGTAGCAATTTTTGTTATCTTGGGTGATACTACAATAATCACTATTTACTGGATTTATATTAAAGAGGGCGATATCTGGAACACTCTTCCACAATTTACGCATCTGCTCAAAAAAAGATTTTGAAAAATCGTAGTCAAAACCATAAGTCATCGCATCCCAACCATCACCGTTCCACGCGGAATGACAATATATAGTATCTACTTTATCTGGCGAAAATGTGGAAATTAAGTCTTCATTGTGACCTTCAGCCTGGCATTTCCTCTTGTACAAATTTCGCTCATTACGATAAGCCATCCGACGCATCAACCTGCAACTCGAACACCAAGTCGGCATTGGTACTTTTATTCTTTCATAAAAATTTTGGTCTTCTGCATCTAACTCAAAATCTTTTTTACAAACCAAACAAATTTTATGCATAGCGGTATCAAAGCAATCAGGATAATAAATATTTACTAGCTAGTCAGCAAAGTGGCCCTTGGTGTCAGGACCAAAGAGGGCTTTATGAGAAGCCTTTAATATGTTTTCAAAAAGACGAGTACTAGAAGATGAAAGATTGAAGATAACTATAAGTGTGAGCAAAAACAAAGATAAACTTATACTGTAAAAGGAAAGTGGTATGGCTATGAGTGCGAAAAATACTGGCACCAACGTACGAATAGTGCTCCCACGAATTTCCCTTTTAGTTATCTCGGGATTATGAATATTTGTAGAATAGAGCACGTACCGACGCATCCAATACAAAGTCAGACCTACAAGTATAACGTGCACACTAAAAATAATTATCGACAACTCATTCTTGCTAAATGACCCGAGTAGTTTGGCGGAAAAGGGTATGAGTGACACGAGCATGAAAAACAAGGCGTTGATATTAGTCAGCATCAAGTCCACATTTTTAGCATAGATGGAAGTAAAAAAATGGTGCGCTCTCCAGTATGTAAACAATAAAAAGAAAGAAAGTATATATGCCAAAAAAACTGGTAGTAGGTTGCCGATCTCTTTCCAGAGACCCATATTATCAATACCGCCCCAAATTTCAGGAACTTTAATTTCAAAAACCAAAATAGTCATCACAATGGCAAAAATTCCATCGGATAATTGGTCGAGTCTTGTGTGTGTCATATAAACATCATATCAAATCTACGCAACTACAGCAAAATTTAATTAACGACTCGTATCGGCTTGCCTGCCATAAAAGCCTTTATATTTTCCAGGGTCATCAACGCGTAACCTTTTTCAGATTCTTCAGTCATTGATGCGCTGTGGGGAGTTACAACAATACGATCATTTTGCAACCACGGATCATCTTTGGGGATAGTCCCGATTATATCAGCATCAAAGCCAAAACCGGCAACCTTACCATTTTCAATATTTTCTAAAAGTACTTTTTTATCTATGACTTTCTCTCTCGAAATCGACGCAATTATCACGCCCTTTTTCATTATCTGAAATTCTTTTACCGACAAGAGATTTTGAGTTTCTTGATTGAAAGGCACAGTTACCACGATAATATCACTTTCTTTTAAAAGCTTTTCTAGATCAACCAAGGCCACACCCGAAACTTGTGTATTACTTTTATTTACACCGATAACCCGCATATCGAAACCGCCAGCAATTCTAGCAACAGCTTTACCAATATCACCCACACCAATAATACCTAAAGTTCTGCTAAAAACATTGACACCTATATAATCTGATGGCACATAGCTTTCTTTCCGTCTAATATCTCTGTCAGATTCTGTAATACGCTTCGTTAAATCCAACACAAGTCCAAAACAGTGCTCAGCCACTGCCTCTGCATTAACACCCTTCTCATTACTTACGATGATTTGGCGTTCACGTGCAGCCCCTAGATCAATCCAGTCAGTGCCGACGCTAAGTGTAGTTATCAACTTTAATTTTGGCATATTTTCCATATGCTCTTTTGACAAAAAAGCAAAAGCAGTAGGACTAGCAACCAATATCTCAGCGTCTGAAGCTTTTTCTTTAATCTCTTGTGGGGTAATTTTATCCGACTCAACTATGTGTACATCTTTGATACTATCGGAATTTAAAATTTCTTTTATTTTTTTTATCAAATCGCTCTCACCACTAGTAATCAAGTATGTTTTCATACTCTAATATTATCACATCTATATTTCGATGAGGACGGGACAGTGATCAGAGCCCATGACTTCAGAAAGAATTTGTGCGGACTTTACCTTTTTGGCTAGTTTTTGACTGACAAATATATAATCTATTCTCCAGCCTATGTTCCGAGCCCGAGAATTGGCAAAGTGGCTCCACCAACTATAATGACCATTATCTTTTGTAAAAATTCGAAACGTGTCGACAAAACCTTGATCGATATAATTCTGCAGTCCTTCTCGCTCTTCCTTGGTAAAACCTCTCTTGCCTTCATTTTCCTTTGGTCGAGCTAGGTCGAGAGCTGTATGAGCCACATTCAAGTCGCCACAAAATATTACTGGTTTCTTTTTCTCTAAACTTTTTACAAATTCTAAAAATGCTGGATCCCAAGCTTTGTGGCGTAGGGGAATACGGGTTAGATCATCTTTAGAATTTACGGTGTAAACCGTAACCACATAAAAATCTTTAAACTCTGCAGTTATTACCCGGCCTTCGGTGTTGGTCTCACCGTATTTATCTTTCAATTTATATTTCTTGGCGATAGCTGGTGGAATATTTAAAATAACTGAGAGAGGTTTAGTCTTCGCAAAAATCGCCGTGCCACTGTAACCTTTTTTACTCGCTGAATTCCAATATTCTTCATATTCTGGCAGGTCGAGCGGGCTTTGATTCTGCTCGGCCTTGGTCTCTTGCAGGCAAAGAATATCTGGCTTGTATTTATTTATAAAGGGCACAAAAAGACCCTTACGGTGAACTGCGCGAATGCCGTTTACATTCCAGGAAATTATTTTCATGAACCTATTATACTACTTTCTTCTGTGGAATTTTTGATGTATCTCCTTGAGGTGTTTATCAGTGACATGAGTATATATCTGCGTAGTCACGATGCTGGCATGACCGAGCAGTGCCTGCACAGAGCGAATATCTGCACCATTTCCAAGTAGTCCTGTGGCAAAAGCGTGGCGCAATGTGTGCGGAGTAACCTTTTTCGACATACCAGATTTCATGGCATGCTCACGAACAATTCTTTCTATAGAATGTCTGTTTAAACTATTGCGTTCGCGAATCTCTCTTTTATTAGAACCCTTAGCTGTTTTATTGGAAATATCTTCACGATCTACCCGCACAAAAAGTCCGTCCTCCATGTCTTTTCTTTTGGCTAAATAATTTTTCACGGCAGTCCTAGCTTCAGCTGAAATAAAAACCACCCTAACCTTTCCACCCTTACCCCGAATAGAGTATTCTTCAGAATCTATATTCATGTCGCGGGGGAGGGAGCATAGTTCGGAAACACGCAGACCAGTCGAAAACAAAAGTTCCAAAATAGCCTTATCTCGTAAAGATTTAAGATCACTTCCACTTGGGGAATTCAATAATCGCGTTAGTTCTTCGCTAGTGATAATGTCTAAACTTCGCTCCGGGACTTTGGCAAGCTCTATACGCTCAGCAGGCAAACTTTTTATTTCTCGACGAGCTAGGTATTTTAAAAACGCGCGAAGAGCAATCAAGTAATAATTTTGAGTTTTTTTGGATAAGGTTTTTTCATTATCAAAACGCTGACCTACGCCAGACTGACCTTGTAAAATTTTCCAAGGAACATTCGGCTGACGGTTTAACCATAGACGAAATTCGCGTACAGAATCGTCGGTAATCTTGACGGGGTCATCGTGCTTCACAAAATTTACAAAACGAGTCAGATACCGATCATAATTTTCAATAGTTTTCAGTGAACGACCCTTTTCGATCTCGATATATTCCAAGAATTGAGTCTTTAGTGCTTTAAGCGAGGCCATATGTCTTGTATTGTAACATTTTTTCGTGTCGCACAATATTTTTAGGTCAAGCCCCCGCAACTTTAGTCAGAAGGTGTGGGGGCTTGCATTTTTCAGCGATTTATGCTAGTATGTGAGCATGTTAGCTACAAAGAAAAAACAAGCAGTTATCAAGAAAAATCAGATACACGATAAAGATACAGGCTCTCCTGAAGTGCAGGTGGCTGTTTTGTCTACTCAAATCGACGAATTGGCAAAGCATTTGAAGAAACACAAGAAAGATAACCACTCTCGACGCGGTCTTATCAAGATGGTGGCCGACCGCCGAACTCATTTAAAATACCTAGAACGAAAGGACAAAACTCGCTACAACGCGTTGGTAAAGAAAATGGAGCTTGTCTAATCTTCTTTCTCTAAATTAATATAACATTTGTAAAAGTGGTATACTACATACGTGGGTTGATTTTTTAATATTTTGTAATTTTTTTATATTATGACCGTTATTAAACATAAGGAACAAAGAGTTGGGGTTTTTATAGATACTCAAAATCTATACCACTCTGCTCGCAATTTATACAAAGCACGAGTAAATTTCGGAGCAGTCTTGAAAGACGCTGTAGCGGGACGTAAGCTCGTACGCGCGGTGGCTTATGTCATCACTACTGAAGCAGGGGACGAAAAGAACTTTTTCGAAGCCCTAGAAAAACTCGGTATTGAAACTAAAACTAAAGACCTGCAAATTTTTGCTGGTGGAAGCAAGAAGGCCGACTGGGATGTCGGGCTCGCTGTCGACGCCATCAAGATGTCACCACGGCTAGATTCTGTGGTCATCGTCTCTGGTGACGGAGACTTCATTCCACTCGTCGAATATCTACAATCAATCGGTGTCCAAGTAGAAGTGGTTTCTTTTGGCCAATCGACTTCAGGCAAACTCCGCGAAGCGGTAGACGACTTCGTCGACCTATCCGAAAACCCTCGTAAATATCTAATGGGTGCGAAATAAAAATACTAACTAAAAAAATGACTGGGTAAGGCCTGGTCATTTTTTATTTAATTTTTATCTTGCCTTTTAAGGCTAAAATGTTAGAGTAATTATATTAATAAGTATTTAATTTGTTCGTCTTCAGACATGCAGTTTTGTTCTAATTATAATTAATAGAGAACAATACTTTAGTCTGAAGAGGAACTAGCCTCGCCATTGGCGGGAAAAATAATATGCAAAAGAAAGAATATAGTTTGGAAATCGGTGGAAAAAACATGACCGCTATTTTTACTGATCTTGCTGAGCAAGCTCACGGATCAGTGATGTTAAAGTACGGAGAGACCATAGTCCTAGCGACTGCGTGTATGTCCAAAGACAAACAACAGGGCTTGGGCTTTTTTAATTTGACTGTAGACTATGTAGAAAGATTTTATGCATCAGGAAAAATCTCTGGGTCTAAATTCGTAAAACGGGAAGGCAAACCTTCTGAAGAAGCGATTCTTGCTTCACGTGTTATAGACCGCACACTCCGCCCACTTTTCGATCAATCCATTCGTCACGCAGTACAAGTCATCGTAACCGTGCTTTCACTTGATGATAATGATTCCATAACTATGGCAGTAAATGCGGCCTCAATTGCCCTTTCTGTTTCCAATATTCCATGGAATGGACCAGTAGGCTCAGTACGTATAGGTAAATATTTAGACGACACACTGGTAATAAACGCACCGTCATCTTTACGCACCGAAGAAACACAATACCAGTATGACCTTACTGTTTGCGGTAAAGAGGGCAAGATAAACATGATTGAGGCATCAGCACGACAGACCAAAGAAGGGGAACTGGAAAATGCGCTGACTGCTGCAAGTGTAGAAATAACTAAATTAGAAAATTTCCAAAAGAAAATTATTTCTGAAATTGGTAAAGAAAAAAGAATTCTACCAAAAGAAGAAATCGACCCAGCCTCAGTAGAATTATTTAAAGAGAACATAATGCCTAAAATGGAAGCTGCAATTTTTGCAGGTCCAGGTAAGACTGAGATTGACCACTTACACACTGAATGGAACAAACTCGTTACTGAAAAATACCCCGAACGAAAAGATTTTGCTATTGAAGACAACCTGTTTGATGACACAGAGAACGACATGCTTCACCAGAAAGCCATCAAAGAAAATAAAAGAGCTGATGGAAGGAAAATGGATGAAGTGCGTTCACTTTACGCCCAGGCCGGGGGAGTGTCACCAATACTGCATGGTTCAGGAATATTTTACCGAGGTGGAACACACGTACTCTCTGTACTAACGCTTGGCGGACCAGAAGATAGAAACATGGTAGATAGTATGGCAAGTAAAAAAGAACTTCGCTTTATGCACCACTACAATTTTCCACCATACTCTAGCGGGGAAACTGGTCGAGCAGGTTTTACCAACCGACGTGAAGTAGGACACGGAGCCCTAGCAGAAAAAGCTTTGGCTATGGTTTTACCATCCGTAGAAGAATTTCCATACACCATGCGTGTAGTCTCTGAATCTATGGCTTCTAACGGTTCCACTTCACAAGCTTCTATTTGTGCATCCACCTTAGCACTGATGGATGGAGGCGTACCAATCAAGGCACCAGTAGCTGGTATTGCTATGGGCCTGATGTATGAAAACGACAATACTTATAAAATACTGACTGATATCCAAGGTCCAGAAGACCACCACGGAGATATGGATTTCAAAGTAGCCGGAACTCGAGACGGGGTGACAGCAATCCAGCTCGATGTAAAGGTAGACGGGGTACCGATAAAAATACTTGGCGAAGCCATGGTACAAGCTAAGACCGCAAGACTAACTATTCTAAACGAAATAGAAAAAGAAATTTCTGCACCTCGAGCACAAATTTCAGCTCATGCCCCACAAATAGTAATGATCCGAATAAACCCAAACAAGATAGGCCTCGTGATTGGTGGTGGGGGAAAAACTATTAAAGAAATAAAAGACAACACCGGAGCTGAAATAACTATCGAAGACGATGGTACAGTATTTATCACTGGGAAAGGAGACGCTGCAACTAAAGCAAAAAATATTATCGAAGACATGACTCACGAATTTAAGGTCGGAGAGATGTTAAAGGGGGAAGTGGTCAAAATAGCCGACTTTGGCGCATTTGTCAGGTTGAATGCTTCGACGGACGGCATGGTTCACATTTCAGAAATAGCTCCTTTCCGAGTAGAGCGAGTCAGCGACATAATAAAAGAAGGAATGATTGTGCCAGTAAAAATACTTCAAATCGACGCTATGCGTGGTAAAATAAGTTTGTCTATCCGTGAAGCAGATAAAAACTTCTTCGCGCCAAAATAATTAATGGAATCAGAAAAAGTTAATCCAAATAAAGTAGCACCGCATCTAGTAAAAACTCTTGCTGAGGATATGGCAGGAGCTATTGGTGATAACAAAGAAGGTTTCATAAAAAAAATAATTCACCAAGAAGAAGAAAACGAAAAAGAAAAAAAGCGAAGATCCATGGACTCCATGCAAAACAAACTTTTTGTTACTGTGGGTATCATTCTCATAATGGCGACCATTGGTTTGATAACTTATTCTATGTTTAGAACAAAAGCAGAAATTCTTTTAGTCGACAAGCCTTTTGTACCCATCATCTTTACTGACAAGAGTATATTTGTGGAAATTGCTGGGTTAGACAATAAAGATAAAATATTCAAGGCAATGCATAGTGCCGTAATAGAAACAGAATTGAAAGCAGATGAGATAGAAGGGATCTACCTAACTGAAAATAAGAAGGTTATTGGCCTTCGCCGATTTATCGAACTCCTAAAGGGAAATTTTGTCGTACCTGAATCTAGGCCGGGTGAAGAAACACTGGTCAGTGACGAGTTTCTTATCGGCATAGCCAATACGAACATGAAGCATAACTCCGAGG
>JACCDM010707870.1_pt1 | contig 12263 bp, 13 predicted proteins | sample 7445851 | NCBI WGS metagenome assembly JACCDM01 (sample SAMN15323438, study PRJNA562643) | freshwater metagenome | isolation source: river surface water | place: USA:Blue River Watershed | collected 2017-08-16
CACCTTCGTAGCCAAGGTCTTTACAGGTATCGATGGTTCATTTGTTCCACTTTCAGAGACAATCGAAGCGTTCGAAGCCTTGGCAGATGGAAAGTACGATCATATTCCTGAGCAGGCATTCTTCATGTGCGGTGGTCTCGATGATGTCGAGCGCAAGGCTGCAGAATTGGCAAAGGCATAACAATGGCTCTTACTGTCGCACTAGTATCGCCAACACAACAGGTGTGGAGTGGGGAAGCAACATTTATCTCAGCTCGCACCACAGAGGGTGACCTTGGAGTTCTTCCAGGACACGCTCCGTTGTTTGGTGTACTGGTCGACGGGGCCGTAAGCATTAAAGGCGTGGATGGAACCATCACTGAATTTAATGTCAGTGGTGGATTCCTATCTGTTTCAAATGATCGCGTCTCTATTCTCACTGAGAGCGTAGGATAATCCTACAGATTGTGTTCGGTCTGAATTAAGCGGACCGTCTTTGACTTTCCACGCATAACGAGTGAGTTACTAGTTGCCCCAAATTTCGTATATCTAACTCCCTGAACCAATTCACCGTCGGTAATTCCTGTTGCCGATAAAAAGACATCATCAGAGTTACAGAGATCTGAAGTTGTAAGTACGCGCGAGTCGGTCACACCATCTTTATGAAGCTGGCCTTGAATTGCACCACCAAGACAGATCATGGCAACGGCAGTAATAACACCTTCAGGAGTGCCTCCGATCCCCATAAGTAGATCAATTCCGGTATCAGGCCGCGCAGTTTCGATTGCAGCAGCAACATCTCCATCCTGAATCAATTTTATTCTGGCACCAGTTGCTCGGATCTCTTGGATAAGACTCAGGTGGCGAGGGCGGTTGAGAACAACCACGGTGATATCACTTACGTTGAGCGATTTTGCTTTTGCCACCGCTGCGATATTTGTCGCGACAGATGCGGTAATGTCAATGACAGATGCTGCTTCAGGGCCAGTAACAATTTTGTTCATATAAAAACTATCCTGCGGGTCAAACATTGAGCCACGTGGTGCCAACGCAATCACGCTAATCGCGCCATTCATCCCTTGAGCAGTCAACGATGTTCCATCGATAGGATCAACGGCAACGTCACAGTTAGGGCCATCGCCATTTCCGACTTGTTCACCGTTATGAAGCATCGGTGCCTGGTCTTTTTCGCCTTCGCCAATAACAACGACTCCAGACATATCAACAGTATTGATCATTGCGCGCATCGCTTTGACTGCTGCTCCATCGGCCAGATCTTTCTCGCCACGTCCTACCCACGGTGCTGCAGCAAGGGCAGCAGTCTCAGTCACCCGAACTAACTCAAGAGCCAAATTGCGATCTGGAATCATATGCTCACTCCCTTGTCACATCTGCGCCGAGTGCGCGTAACTGTTCTGCAAACTCAGGATATCCACGATCGACGTGGAAAGCGCCATCCACAGTGGTCACACCTTCGGCCACAAGCGCTGCCAAAACCAATCCAGCACCTGCGCGAATGTCTGTCGCCTCAACTGGAGCGCCTGAAAGCTCGGTAATTCCATGAATTGAGGCGTGATGACCATCAACATGGACCTGTGCACCGAGACGGCTCAATTCATTGACAAACATAAATCGTGACTCGAAGACGTTCTCGGTCACAAGGGAATCTCCATCTGCAATTGAATTCATCGCGATAATAAACGGCAAAAGATCAGTTGCAAATCCAGGATAGGGAAGTGTTGCAACATCAACTGCGGTTGGACGTTGCTCCATCTTGACGCGCACACCATCCGATGTTGAAGTAATAATCGCTCCAGCGGATGCAAGCTTTTCAAGCATTACTTCCATATGATCAGCACGAGCGCCGTGAATAGTGATGTCACCTTGTGTCATGGCAGCAGCAAATGCCCAAGTACCAGCGATGATTCGATCAGAGACAGTCACGTGATGAGTCGGATTCAACACCTTGACACCAGTAATTGTGATGACGGGAGAGCCAAGGCCCTCAATCTTTGCACCCATCGAGATTAAGAATTCGCCAAGATCTACTAAATCAGGTTCGCGCGCTGCATTTTCAATTGTGGTGACACCTTGAGCCAATACCGCAGCAGTCATGAGATTTTCAGTCGCACCAACGCTTGGAAAATCAAGTGAAATGGCAGTTCCAGTTAAACCCCGTGGTGCTTCTGCGATTACATATCCATGTTCAACATGTGCTGTGGCACCTAGTGCTTCGAGTCCCTTAATGTGGAAATCAAGGCCACGAGAACCAATTGCATCTCCACCGGGAAGGGCAACTTCGGCGCGACCAATACGAGCAACAAGTGGCCCCAAAACATTAATGGATGCACGCATTTTGCGAACCAGATCATAATCAGCGCGATGCATCGGTACCTGGGGAACATCGATAGTAAGAATTGAGCCCTCGTGAGTGACAGTGCAGCCCAATCGTCGCAATAGGTCGGACATAATCTCGACATCTGCAATTGTTGGCACATTTGCAATTGTGGACTTGCCAACAGCTAGGAGCGAGGCAGCCATCAGTTTCAGGACTGAATTCTTCGCGCCACCTACCTGGACCTCTCCGACCAGTCTGGCACCGCCATGGATGCGGAAGCGATCGTTCGCCTGAAGATTGTGCTGAGGTGCCATAGCGGCATTCTACTTATAGGGTAGGGCCATGGTTAATCTGACCCGCATCTATACAAAGACTGGCGATGACGGCACTACATCTCTTGGAGATATGAGCCGTACATCAAAGAACGATCCTCGCCTTGAAGCATACGCAACCGTAGATGAAGCAAATTCAACAATCGGTGTTGTGCTTTCAACAGATGAGCTATCCGAAGATATGCGTGCTCTGCTTATCAGAATCCAGAACGACCTCTTTGATGTTGGTGCAGATCTCTGTACTCCTGTCGTTGATAATCCTGCATTTGAGCCGCTGCGAGTATTGGAATCTCAAGTTGTTTATCTAGAAGAAGCAATTGATCGCTACAACTCTGATCTTGAATCACTTCGTTCATTTGTGCTTCCATCAGGAACACCTGCTGCCGCTCACCTACATGTGGCTCGCACAGTAGTGCGCCGTGCAGAGCGATGCACATGGGCTGCTATTCACGCATTTGGTGGGGGAGTAAATCCACTCACAGCAAAATATCTCAACCGTTGTTCAGATCTTCTCTTTGTCCTTGCTCGTGTTGCAAATAAAGAGATCGGTGATCAGCTTTGGGTTCCAGGAGCTAATCGTTAACTATTAGCGACTTAGGTAGGTGTTGCTAGGCACTTTCTCAGTTGTTTGATCCTGATGGCAAGTAATTCCAGTTGGGACTACTGCTATTTTTCCTGAATAGAGTTCACCAGAAGGCAGAACCAAGGTAACCACTTCTTTTGCAGCAGATTTCTTTGCAAGCGTTCGCAACATTCCAAGAGTTAAGAAAGAACCAGCGATATCAGGATTTGGCGTAATCACCTTTGAATCAATCTCCCAATAAACACAGCCGATGAGAGAAGCCACCTGCAGACGACCACATGAAAATTCCTTACATGCCGCTATTGCCTTAGCGAGTACGGAATTTCCTGCAGCCACATTCATCATTACCTCGACAGATGGAGTGCGATAGTAAATATCGTCCATCATCTTGAATCCAAGCGGTGGCCACTTAGGCGATGGAGAAGGAGCTATCGGGTTCTTCTTTACCGGTGCCTTCTTCGTTGGAGTCGCCTTCTTCGTTGGAGTCGCTGTCGCCTTAACAGTGGCTGAAGGGGTCGCTGATGGTGTCGGTGATGGAGTTGTTGTCGCAGCATTAACTTGTGTAGGAATGAGCGCAAGGCAGAGTCCGAATATGAGTGCTCTACGTTTCATCGATCGCTCCATCTAAATGTACGAAGTGAGAAGACCAAGCCGATCACAAGCCAAATTGTGATCACAATAAATGATCTACCAATCTCCCATTGCCCTGCAACTTCTTGAGTGGCGAATGAGTCTGGAAGAAAGACTGAGCGCATGGCTTGAGTCATCCACTTCAGAGGAAAAATTGCACCAACCTGCTGCATCCAAGTTGGAAGTTGGGTAAAGATGAAGAAGACTCCGCTTATGAATTGAAGAACTATGACCACAGGGGAGACGACTGCTGATGCGCCGCGTCCACTCTTTGGAATGGCAGAGAATGCGATTCCCAGAGTTGTTGAAGCCGCACTTCCCCAGATGATCAGCCAGGTGAAGGTAAACCACTTGTATGGATCTGTTGGTAGATCAACGCCAAAGAATGCAACTCCGGCTGCAAGTAAAAGAATTACTTGGATGATCATTGTGACAAAGACAAGTATTGATTTTCCGATGAAGTAACTTGCCGCGGCCATCGGTGTGCCACGTAAACGCTTCAGTGAGCCAAATTCGCGTTCAATTGGAATCATGATCGCTAGATTTTGGAAACCGGAATTTACAAGACCCGAGGCAATCATTCCTGCGACGAAATACTGGCTAAATGTCACACCCGGTGCGATTGACTCTGAAAAGACCGAACCAAAAATCGCCAAAAGAATAAGTGGAAATGCGATGGTAAAAACGACAGACTCTCGCTGTCTCATAAATTGTCTAATTTCGATATTTCCACGCAGAAGACCGAGAGTCAAAGTTGATGGAGTCTTATCTCTCTTCACTTTATTGCTCATCTTCGCCTCCGATCATCTCTAGGTAAATATCTTCTAGAGTCGCACGCTTAACAATGAGTTCAGGAACCTCTCCACCAAATCGTGCAGAAAGTTCTGCCACAAAAGCTGTGGGATGAGGTGCTTTCTGTATCTTGACTATGCCATCCTCACGCCAAGAAACTTGAGCAAGGGATGTCGCGCGTCCACCAAGTTCGGTAGGGGTGGAGACTTCAATGATCTGTCCCTTATTGATTACCGCTACTCGGTCGGCAAGGGCTTCTGCTTCATCCAGATAATGTGTTGTGAGCAAGATGGTGCGGCCTTCACCTTTAAGGGTTCGGATCAACGACCAGAAATCACGACGAGCCTTTGGATCAAAGCCAGTCGTCGGCTCGTCGAGAAAGAGTAGCTCTGGATTTCCGATGATGCCGAGTGCAACATCTAAACGTCGTCGCTGTCCTCCAGAAAGAGTGCGAACAAGTGCACTCTGCTTCTCTCGCAATCCAACGCCGTCAATAACTTCTTCTACATTACGTGGATTAGAGTAGTAATGCGAAAAATGTTTAATACTTTCAGCAACGGTGAGATCACCAGCATCGTTACTAGTTTGCAGAACGATTCCAATTCGATTGCGCCACTGGCGCGCAGAGAGTCCGCCTATCGCGGGATCAGTATCGAGAACTTTCACATCCCCGCCATCACGACTTCTAAAGCCCTCAAGGATCTCGACCGTGGTTGATTTTCCTGCCCCATTTGGCCCTAAGAGGGCGAAGATCTCGCCTTGATAGACGCTGAGATCAACTCCATTGACTGCAGCCAAATCCCCATAGAATTTTCGGAGACCTTTGACCTCAATCACCTGCTTCATATGTGTCACTGTGCCACATTGGAGGCAAAAGTGCGAGAAAATAGAATATGAGTCCGCGTCGCAACTATCCCAAAAAACGCAAATCAAGCGGTGGCGGAGCAAGCGATGATTATCGTGAGATAAATCCCTCAAATCAAAGTTTTGAAGAAGCAGAAGATGGATTGTGGATCGTTAGACAACTCACCGGATCAGGTGCGACAAAACCATATCGCTGTCCGGGCTGTGATCAACTTATACCGATGGCTACTCCACATACAGTTGCATGGCGAGATGGCGAAGAAGATTTGCGACGTCATTGGCATAACATCTGTTGGAGCAAACGTCTACATCGCAGACCAAAGAACTTTTAAGTTTTAACCTAATCTACCTTTTAAGATCTTATTTAATCGAACAATTAGTTTGTCATTTCCTGCCGTTCGGCTAAATGAAGTAAATGCAATTGGCAGATGGAAGCGTGTGCGAACAACACTTCGAGCATAGGTGAATTCAAGAATTCCCTCAGGGCCATGAATACGTCCGTAACCACTATCTTTCACGCCACCAAATGGGATAGATGCAATTGCTGCAAAGGCAATCACAGAGTTGATGGAAACCATACCGCAGGCAAGTGATCGCGCAATCTTCTTACCGTTGCGCTTTGACCAGACAGAAGCGCCAAGTCCATATCGAGATGCATTGGTGAGTGCGATCGCTTCGTGCATTGTTGTCACACGATTAATTACTAGGGTTGGGCCGAATGTTTCCTCGGTGATCGCAGTTGAATTTTCAGGGACATCTGCAATGATGACCGGATCAACAAATGGCGCGCGCACAGAGTCCACACCACCCATAAGGACTCGTCCACCTCTAGCAATAGCATCTTTGATATGCCCTTCAATGATTGCTATCTGTTTAGGCATTGTGGCCGGTCCATAGTTTCCAACACCAGGTTCGCCGGGTTTGATAGTCGATGCAATGCGAAGGCAGTGATCGATAAATTCATCAGCTACATCTGCGTGAACGTAGACTCGCTCAGCACCAATACATGTTTGGCCAGCATTAGACATCGCTGACCAGATCGTCGCATCAGCTGCACGTTTGAGATCGGCATCACGATCGACAATAACAGGATCTTTTCCGCCGCATTCAAGTATCACTGGCGTCATCGAAAGTGCACACGTGGCTGCCACACGTTTAGCTGTAGCTGTTGAACCGGTAAAGGCCAACTTGTTAACGCCGCTCTCACATAAATACTTTCCTGTATCACCCAAGCCAGTGACGCAGATAAAGACATCGTTAAGCCCAGTAGCCTCTAAAAATGAATCAGCTAGGAATTTTCCAACGGCTGGGGTGTATTCACTTGGCTTAAACACAACAGTATTTCCAGCAGCAAGTGCGTAAGAGATTGAACCCATCGGAGTAAAGACGGGATAGTTCCACGGACCAATTACCCCGACAACTCCTACTGGTGAACGCTCAACAGTTGCAGACATGTTTGCCATGAGCACTCCTGGGGAACGATGAGCTGTTCGCAAAACTTCTTCTGCTTGCCGTGCAGCCCAACCTAGGTGAGCCAGTGCTAGGGAGGCTTCTAGAGTTGCATCGCTGGTTGGCTTTCCAGTTTCTATAGAAACAATCTCTACTAATTCATTGAGATTTTCGAGCAGGTGGCTATTCCATTGCAAGAGCGCTTTCTTTCTCCCCTTGAATCCAAGTGCTTGCCAGAATGGTGCAACTTCGCGGGCACTTGCCACCGCTGCATCAACATCTTCTTTTGAGGAGATTGCGTGCTGGCCAATACTTAAACCGGTGACCGGATTAAATGAATCGAATGTGCTCATGGGTAAAGACTAGACTGGGCACTATGTCGCAACCAATCCGTCCGAGCACAGTGTTGCCAGCAATTCGCTCGCCATTTACCGTGACAACGGCTGATGGGCAGAAATTGGTGGGAGAGGTTGCTTCACCGATCAATAGTCGCTTATCTCCAGCGCTTTTGATGCTACATCCCAACCCAACGGGTGGGGGAATGATGGATTCACATATTTATAAGAAAGCCGCCAACAGACTTCCTGCAATGTCCGGAATTACCATCATTCGTTTTAATACTCGCGGAACTTCGAGCGAGGCAGGAACGAGTACAGGTGTTTACGACAACGGCGATAGTGAGAAATTTGATGTGGAAGCGATGATCACCTACTGCTTTGATCAATTGAAGATTGAAGAACTCTGGGTGTGTGGTTGGTCCTTTGGTACAGATTTAGCAATTCGTCACGCTCGCGATCCACGAGTCAAAGGTCTTATTCTCTTAAGCCCACCACTTAAATATTCGCAAGAATCAGATCTTGATTTTTGGGCGAATGATCCACGACCAATTACCGCTCTCATCCCCGAGTTTGATGATTACCTAGTACCTGAAGAAGCTCGCAAGAGATTTGCAAGGATTAAGCATATGAATTTGATTGCAGTCGAAGGCGGAAAGCACCTATGGGTAGGAGAACCATCCGTACATCGAGTACTTACTGAGATTACGCGCGTTATCGCACCAGAGCGACTACCTCTTTCGCAAGAGATCGACGATTAATTCTTATCTGTTTGCGGGAAAACTACTTCTTCTAGAATCAAAATAATTGAAGCTGCAATAGGCACTGCCAACAATCCACCGATGAGTCCTAGAAGTGATGTTCCTAATAAGGCAGCAATAATTGTCACCGCTCCTGGAACATTGAGAGCACGTTTCATAATGCGCGGTGTTACGACGTAATTTTCAATCTGTACGTAGACCACATAGGCAATAAATGCGATGACTCCATAAAGTAGAGATTGGGTCAACGCAATCAAGGTAACGATCGTTCCTCCGATGTAGTGACCAATCAATGGAATAAATCCACAGACTAGAACGATCATGGCGATGGCAAATGGCGATGGTAGGCCTAGAGCAAAGCTAAGCATGAGCACAAAGATCGATGCCATAAAGGCGATGCCAATCTGGCTTCCAACGAAAGAACCCACTCGACCGATGATGGCAAAGGTTAACTTTGAGACGCGGTCGCGACGTGTTGCAGGGACAAAGCGCAATCCAAAGTTAGTTGCTTGCGGCAAGCCAATGATGAAGTAAAGGGTAAGGATAAGAACAGTAATTCCAGTAAATGCGCCAGAGAGCACAGTCTTTCCGACACCAACTACTCCACCGAAGGCAGAGATAATCAGAGTTCCATCAGATGTCACTTGTTCTAATTGGGTTTGTAGAGTGTCAATGATGCCGAATTGTGAGTTGAGGTCAGCAATGAGTGGATGGTTCTCAAGATCTTTAAGCAAGCCAGGTGCTGAATTAATAAGTGAAGTGCCTTGTGAAATGACTGGAGGAATGACAACTGCGATAAAAAAAGAAACAAATGCAATGACACCTACAAATATGGCAGTAACTGCACTTACTCGCGAGAGACCTCTTTTTCGTAAAGCTTCAACGGCAGGGTTTAGGCCCATAGCTAGATAGAGGGCAAGCAAAATAATGATAAAAATCTGACTTGCACTGGCAAGTGCTCTTAAGAGAACGATTGCTAGTAGCGCACCAAGAGTTGCAACGAAACCAAAATAGAAAGGGTTAGTTCTATTTATGGGTGCGCCTGCGATGCCGAATTCTTCTCGCTTAGAGTGTGACATATCTCCATTCTAAGTGCGATGCCTCGTTAGATCAGGCTTTCACCCCTTGTAGATGAGAGAATTCATTTATGGCGCTGCGTATTACCGGTCTTGGTGAGGAGATCGCATCCGTCTCAGGATTGCCATGGCAGATCAGTCTTGAGGAGTGGCCCGAAGACCCTAGCCTGACTGAAAAACGCGGAATTTCTCGACACATTGTCCGACTTGTACATTCCACTGAAGACCCCGATTCAGAAGTCTATGCAATCAAAGAGACCGTCTCTGAATTTGCTAATCGCGAATATAGAGCGCTGCGTGAATTAGCCCATCTTGGCGCACCTAGCGTTGAACCGATTGCAGTAATTGAAGGTCGCACCGATGAGAATGGTGAAGAGCTTCCCTGTGCACTCGCTACACGTTTTCTTCCATATTCCCTACCTTATCGAGTATTGCTCAGCGGAAAAGATGTCACTGCGCAAGATATAACCTTGATGGCTAACGCACTCGCTCTACTACTTGTGCGACTACATCTTCTTGGTTTCTGGTGGGGAGATTGTTCACTCTCAAATACCTTATTTAGACGCGACGCTGAGGGTTTTGCCGCATACCTTGTTGATGCTGAAACCGGTGAGTTTCAGAAGAATTTAAGCGATGGACAGCGCGAGCATGATCTAGAAATCGCCCACTTTAATGTTGCGGCAGAATTAGAAGATCTTGCCCTATCGGGTGTTCTCTATCCGGGAATGGATCCAATCCGAGCAAGTGATGCTGTCATGAAACGCTATCGCAGAATTTGGGCAACGCTGAAAGATCGACAAGTTTTAGATCCCAATGACCGTCACGCAGTTGAACGTGCAATGCGTCAACTTCACGACCTTGGCTTCGCCGTCGAAGAAGTATCAGTAACAATCGATGGCGATAGCAAGAAACTTTTCTTTCAACCTAAACTCGTTGAAGCTGGATACCACCAGAATCGATTGCGTGATTTGGTGGGTCTTGAAACCGAAGAACTGCAAGCAAAGCGTTTACTCGCTTCCTTCGATAGATTCCGAGGACGTGAAAATCTCCCTCACCCTCCGATGCATGAATCCGCAAAACGTTGGCTTGATGAAGTCTTCTACCCAACAGTTTCACTTATTCCCACCGAATTACAGGGTCGAATCGAGGCCGCGCAGTTCTTCCACGAAACTCTTGAGCATCGCTGGTATTTAAGTGAGAAGGCTGGCCACGATGTCGGACTAGAATTTGCAGCGTTGTCCTATATTGCTGATGTATTACCTATGAGACGAGATTCGGGGGTTGATCTTGATGTCACTTCCGCCTAATTTCGGTCAAGCTTTTGACTTAAGTTCACTCGGAAAGCCGGCACCAACCTCACCAAATGTCGCGGTGGGCAAAGTTGTTACGAAGGAAAATTTAGCTTCTGATTTTGTCGAACTCTCAATGACAAAGCCAGTCATTCTTCTCTGCTGGACTACTCGTGCACCTCATTCACTGGATACTCTCGCAATTTTAGATAAGCTCAATAAAGAGGATAGTGGCACTTGGGAACTTGGAAGCATTGATGTTGATGCGGCCCCTGAAGTTGCTAGCGCTTTGCAAGCTCGTACCGTTCCTTATGCGGTTGCACTTGTTGGCGGTCAACCGATCCCGCTCTTTGAAGAAGCAATGACTGAAAGCGATATCAAGTCAGTAATTTCCAAACTTCTCACAATTGCCGCCGAGCAAGGAATTGGTGAAGTTCCAGAAGAGAAGTTGGAACCAGAAGAAACCGAAGCGCTAGCTGCGCTTGAGGCAGGAGATTTAGTCAGGGCCGAAGATGCTTACAAGCGCTTCCTAGCCCGCATGCCCGCCAACCCATATGCGAAATTGGGATTAGCACACACGCAACTTCAAATTCGAATCGTCAATCTAGATCATGCAAAAGTTTTAGCTAAAGCCAATACTGACCCGCTTGATATCGAAAGTGCGCTATCGGCTGCAGATATGGAAGTAGCTACCGGAAGTGTTGAACCAGCATTTATTCGACTGCTAGCGCTCGTGAAGGCAACGTCAGGTGATGATAGAACGCGGGTAAAAGATCGATTGCTGGAACTCTTTTCGTTAGTTGATCCAGCCGATCCTCGTGTAATCAAAGCCAGAGCGGATCTTGCTAATGCCCTCTTCTAAATTAGGTTTAAGCGTTCCGGATGAGAAGAAATACATAGGAATTCTCTTCTTTCTTTTCGCCGTACAAATCATGAGCTGGGTACCTCGTTTTCCTGAGGTCAAGGCCAATCTCGGCTTATCTAATGGTGAATTCGGAACGTACTTAAGCTTAGGTTCGGTGGGTGCAGTCATTGCAATGCTCTCCAGTGGTCACTTTGTGCATAAGCTCGGAGCGAAGCCAGTCCTGATAATTTCAACGTTGAGCATGTGTCTTTCAATTAGCACCATAGTTCATCTGCAATCTACCCCAATATTTATCATTATAAATATGATCAACGGTGGATCAATTGCAGCCTTTAACATTGCTCTCAATGCTCAGGCATTCCACGCACAAGATCGAGCTGGGGAATTAATCCTTAGTCGCCAGCATGGTTATTGGACGATGGGAGCGGTTGCGACTGCGATCTTCTCAGGATTTATGGTTGAGTTTGTTGGAATCGCTCTCCACATAAATGTTTTGAGCGTCGTCGTGTTCTTTATTATTCTTTCGATTATTAAGAAGTTAGAACCCGAGATGATTAAACCTAGCCCGGAAGATGACAGTGACTTTGGAGTCAAAGACCTCTTTACCTCTTTCCGTATTGATTACTTAGTATCCGCTGCTCTTGTCTGTGGAATCATGGTCGAGTTCGCTACTGCTGACTGGTCGGCAATCTATGCCAAAGAAACCATCGGTGTTCGTGGATCACTTGCCACGATTCCCTACATTCTCACCTTCACCGCAATGATCGTTGGTCGCCTAGGTCAACATCGCATTACACCTTACGTCTCACTTCAACATCAGATTAAATATGGCAGCGTCATTGGTGGTGTCGGTTTTATTGGATTCATTCTTGCATCCTCACTCTTGGTCGATCACTCTAAGACGGCCGCATACATTTGTACTCTCATTGGTTTTTCTATTGGCGGACTCTTTTCGGCAATCCTTTCGCCC